>Ga0265295_1000809_pt1 | contig 59179 bp, 36 predicted proteins | sample Munlansysbiofilm_FD_192503 | JGI IMG/M metagenome (GOLD analysis project Ga0265295, IMG submission 192503) | Leachate microbial communities from a municipal landfill in Southern Ontario, Canada - Methane capture system biofilm | ecosystem: Engineered > Solid waste > Landfill > Unclassified ... | reverse complement strand
TTGACACCATTCAGGAATATACTCCAACACCAATGACCCTTTCTTCGGTGATGTATTATACAGGAATTGATCCGTATAGCGGAAAAACTGTTTCTATTCCCATGTCAGGAAAAAAAAGTGGCTTTAAGAAACCTCGAAAAAAATAAAAAAATTCATTATCATTCCTTAGAATAGTTATCCTTGACAAAGCGGATGATCTTTAAATGGATTTTCATCACATCAGGGATTTTGGTTAATTTTGCGCTTCAAGATTTTATACACAATGAAAATTTCATATAACTGGCTCAAGGAGTATATCAATCTGGACATCAGTCCAGAAGAACTATCAATAGTATTAACCGACTGCGGACTAGAAGTTGAAGAACTGGCGCTGTGGGAAAATGTTCGCGGAGGTCTAAAAGGTATAGTCATCGGACATGTCACTGAATGTAAAAAACACACCGATGCCGACAAACTCAGCGTAACAATAGTTGACGTTGGTTCAGGCGAGCCATTGCAAATTGTTTGCGGAGCTCCCAATGTCGCCTCAGGACAAAAAGTACTTGTTGCCACTCCGGGCACAACTTTATATAATAATGAAGAAGCTTGGGAAATCAAAAAAACCAAAATTCGCGGCGTTGAATCTTCAGGAATGATTTGTGCCGAAGATGAGCTGGGATTAGGTTCATCACACGCAGGAATCATGGTGCTTCCCGACGATGCTCCTGTAGGTAAAGCTGCATCTGAATATTTCGACATGAAACAAGATTGGGTTTTTACAATAGGACTCACTCCAAATCGCATAGATGCAGCATCACACATTGGTGCGGCAAGAGATGTTGCGGCAGTTCTTAATACAAGAAAAGAAAAAAGACATACAGTACTTCTTCCTGATCTTTCTGGTTTCTCCATTGACAATGAATCAAATCCCGTTGAAATTGTTGTTGAAGATACTCAAGCCTGTCCTCGTTATTCAGGAATTACAATCAGCAATTTAAAGATTGCTCCATCACCCAAATGGCTAGCCGACCGTCTTAGTGCCACAGGAATGCGCCCCATCAACAATGTGGTTGACATTACCAATTATGTGATGCTTGAAACCGGCCACCCTCTGCATGCCTTCGATATCAAACATATCAAGGGTAAAAAAGTTATGGTAAAAAAGTTCTCCAAACCTTTTGATTTTATCACTCTCGATCAAGAAAAACGCACCATGCATACTGAGGATTTAATGATATGCAACAGCGAAGAAGGAATGTGCATTGCAGGAGTATTCGGTGGACTTGATTCAGGAGTTACTGAAAATACCGAAGCAATTTTTCTTGAAAGTGCATACTTTAATCCTGTATCAGTGAGGAAAAGTGCTAATCGTCACGCCTTGAAAACGGAATCTTCCTTCAGATTTGAACGAGGAGTTGACCCGTCAATGACCATTAAAGCGTTGAAAAGAGCAGCATTTCTTCTAAGAGAAATTGCTGGTGGCACCATTTCTTCTCCGGTATATGATATTTATCCAAAAGCCTTTGAAAAAGCTAAAATAACGATAACACACGATTTTGTGAATCGTTCTGTGGGAGTAGAAATCCCTGACGACATTCAAATTGAAATTTTAAAAGATCTGGATTTTGAAATTTTAGAAAGCAAAAATCGCAGCATAACCATCCTTGCTCCTTTTGCAAAAGTTGATGTGACACGTCCTGCTGATGTGGTAGAAGAGATTCTGAGGATCTATGGCTACAACAATATTCCTATGCCCGCATATCACAAAACGAATCTAACCATCGGAAGAAAACTCAATTCTCATTCCGTTCAGAATGCTTTTGCTGAAATGCTTACAGGTGCTGGATTCTTTGAAATACTTACAAATTCTCTCTCTTCAGCGTCTTACTATACAGAAAAGAACGGTTTTGAAACCTCTGCCAACGCAAGTGTGGTCAATGCGCTGAGTAACGAGCTCAATACAATGCGTCGCACGCTTTTATTCACCGGTCTTGAATCAGTGGCTCACAACATCAATCGCAAACAAGCAGATATTCGTTTTTTTGAGTTTGGCAAAACCTATATCCGCCTGAGCTCAGACAAAACACTGGATGTGACCAATAAATTTCATGAAGAAATGAAATTAGGCCTATGGATGAGCGGAAAAGTATTTCCTCTGAACTGGAAATATAAAGAAGAACAATGCACAGTGTATCACCTTAAAGATGTTCTTGGATTGATTCTCCAACGCGCAGGCATCAGCGAAGATATGCTAACAGTTGCTCCCCTTGAAAACAAAACATTTCAAAATGGCTTGCAGTATGTTTTAAAATCAAACGGAAAAACTCTTCTTGAAGCAGGTGAAACTTCTCGTCAGGTTCTGGAACAAACCGAGTGCCGTCAAACTGTGTTTTTTGCTGAAATAGCCTGGGAAACCCTCTTAGATTTTCTTGAAAAGAAGAAAGTGAAAGCATCTGAGCCTCCCAAATTTCCTGAAGTTCATAGAGATATCGCCCTTCTTCTTGATTCTTCTGTCACATACGACAATATCAGAACTATTGTAAGAAAGCAGGGAGGCAGACTGATAAAAGGAATAAAATTGTTTGATATATACGAAGGCAAAAATCTTCCCGAAGGTAAAAAATCCTATGCCATTAATATTATTCTGCAGGATGCAGACAAAACACTGACTGACCGTGAAACCGAAGCCGTGATAGAAACCATTAAGCAGGCATTGGTTAAAGAACTGAGCGCACAAATTCGATGAACAAAGAAAAAGCTGAAAGATTACCCATTGTTGGTGTAATTGGTCCAAGCAAGTTTACCTGCTCTAAAGAAGTATATGATTTTGGTATCGATTTGGGAATGCTCATCGCCAAATTAAATGTTCACTTAGTTTGCGGAGGCATGGAAGGAATCATGGAATCCGTGTGCATGGGATTTATAAGCATAAAAAAACGAAAAGGTCTGTCCATGGGAATCACTCCCTATGACAAAAGAGGTGCAGCCAATCCCTACTGTGAAATTGTTATTCCGTCGGGAATTGGCGTGAGCAGAAATGCCATTATTGTCAATACATCTGATGTACTTGTAGCTGTGGCAGGCGGTGCTGGTACTCTTTCTGAAATTGCATTTGCATGGCAGAAAAACAAACATGTGATTTGCTATGATGCTTATGATGGCTGGGCAAAAACTCTAGGAGATACACAACTTGATTCTAGGCGCAGAAAACTGCTCCACAAAGCCTCTACTCTGCTTGAGATAAAACAACTTATACTTGAATTTACTGGGAAGATTAATTAATCGACAATGGCATCAGAAAGCTCACAAGGCATAGGCATGCGCCTGACCTGCAGATAACGAGTTATATAGTAATTCTGATTGCTCATATTATCAATGGTAATTCCTTTATGAATTGTAGCATGGATAATATAAACCTGTCCATCTTCATCAACATCAATCACAAGGGCCACATGACCTATTCCTGTGGAGGTCGCATTTCTACCCTTAAAAAGAACAAAATCCCCAGGTCTGACTTCGCTGAGTTCAACTTCACTTCCATAATCACCATATCCCCTACTTGAATATGGCAAATTGTAACCCCATGGTTCAAAAACAAAGTGTACAAATCCGGAACAATCGAAGCCTTTTCCTTCTTTTCCTCCATATTTGTAAGGCACACCGATATAATTTTTAGCATATACGATAACACTATCAATCATCTCCATGTGCTGTTGCAGGCAGGTATCCGTTACTAAAGAATCTGGATATGATGTTTCAGCAATTGAAGCAAAACGTGCAATGACTATAAATAAAGCAAAAACAATAATTTTTTTCATTCTATTAAAAACAAGTTGCAAATTTATAAATATTTTTTAACTTGCAATTATTTGAAAGCCCTATCGCTGTCAACATCCCCATCAGTAGGAATATCGACAAATTCAGGAATACACACAGTTTTATTCTGCATAAACGATCTCATTAATAAAACAACAAAATTGAAGAAATATCGTTTAAATGTTGTGTGTCCCGAGAAAAATTTATTACTTTGCATAAACTAAACCTAATTTATTGATGTTGAGATTATTGTTTGTGCTATTCATTTCTGTATTTTTCTTTATTCAAAATGCTTTTTCTCAGCCTTTTGCGGGACAAGCATCGCACGACGAATTACTTGTGGGAAGCAAAGCTGTTGCCATGTGCGATAGCATGGCCAATTCGACATTTTTTCACAGCACAGTTTTTAAAGAAGACATGTCTCCCAGATATCATTACACACATCCTGCCTCCTACGTTCCTGAATACAGTGATTCATTGCTAAAAGTAAGGATTGCAGCCATGAATGCATCCTCTCCCATCGAATTCAGATACAATGAAGATGTAAAGGCACATATAGAATTCTATTTGAAAAGACGGTCTTTTATTGCCAGGCTTATAGGACTTTCGGATTTATATTTTCCCATGTTCGAGGAATATCTTGATAAATACAACCTTCCGCTTGAACTAAAATTTTTGCCCATCGTTGAATCTGCACTAAATCCCATTGCTAAATCAAGGGCAGGAGCAGGAGGATTATGGCAATTTATGTATAAAACTGGACTGATGTATGGGCTCAACAACAACAGTTATGTTGATGATCGCTTTGATCCATACAAGGCTACAGATGCAGCATGCAGACATTTTATAGACTTATACAAAATCTACGGAGACTGGGCACTATGCCTTGCAGCATACAACGCTGGTGCTGGACGTATTAATCGAGCAATCAGAGCAACGAACAATCAATTTGACTATTGGAGAATCAGAGTCAATCTTCCAAAAGAAACACAAAAATATGTTCCTGCGTATATAGCAGCTGCCTACGTGTTCACTTATTATGCTGAGCATAATATCAGACCATTGGTTCCAGTAATGATTGATACAAAAGTTGATACCGTTGCAGCAAAGGCAGAATTATCATTTCTGGTCGTTTCAAACATGTTGAATATTCCCATAGAACAGGTTGAGCTTCTCAATCCTGCATATAAAAAACAACTTATTCCTGCTCCTGTAAGTGGAACTCCATATTATTTTAGAATCCCAAAAAACAAAACGATAAAGTTTACAGAGTTAGAAGCTGACTTATACTACATGACATATGCCACTAAATATCCAGAACTGATGGCTGAGTTTGTCACTTCCTCAGGACTGACTGTATATAAGGGAGCATACCGAACAGCAACTTCCATTTCCCTGAATGAATCAGATTCTCTGAAAATGGACTCTCTGAAACTTTTAAAAATTATTCACACTCCTGAAGAACTACTCGCCATCATTACTACCAGCGATCCTCTTGAAAAGACAACAACATATTCACCAAGCACAACTTCTTCATACAAATCAGTGAGTAGCACAAAAGCCCCCACAGGAACACACATCGTTCAAAGTGGCGAAAGCCTTGGTGTTATATCTAGCAAATATGGTTGCTCTATTGCACAGATAGTACAGTGGAACAATCTCGCTTCAAACACGATTCATCCAGGACAGAGTCTAAAAGTAAGCGGCACAGCATCCTCAACAACAACGAATGCAAGCAGTGTAACCCAAAGCTCAGGAAATGCTGTATGGTACACAGTCAAATCCGGCGATAGCCTATGGGGAATAGCAAACAAACATTCAACAACAGTAGAGAAGATAAAAGCAGACAATAGTCTTTCAAGCAATAGCTTACAAGTTGGGCAGAAGCTAAAAATTATCAAATAATTTAATTTCATTAATCATGTTCACTTTTTCAAGTAAACTTTCAATGATGCTCGCTGGTGCAATTCTTTTTATTGCAACTTCCTGCACAACATCTGTTGAACAATCCGTATCAACAGGCAAGAACTCAGAAATCCTGGTATATATTGATAATAAACTCTGGAACTCCCCTGTGGGCGACAGCATCAAATCAGTATTTATGCAAGTTCAGAGTGGACTAAACCAACCAGAACCAATGTTTACATTGCTGCAGCTTGACCAACTTGATGACCTATTTAAAAAGCATAGAAATATTCTTCGTGTCATTGTCAATGATACCGTCAAAGAACCACGTCTTCAGTATTCAGACAATGTATTTGCCAAACCACAATCGTATGTTGAAATAATGGCTTCTGATGCCAAACAACTGATACAACTTCTTAAAAAAGGAGAGGAAACCCTTATTGACAAATTCAAACATACGGATTTTCTTCGCATTCAGAGAGCATATAAAATGCAGGCAAGTATTCCTCTTCAAAATCAAATTATTAATGATTTCGGTTTATCAATGGTTATCCCCAAAAGTTTTTATCTTGCGAAATCATCTCCCGGTTTTGCATGGCTCAGACTTGAAACAAACAGATATTCACAGGGGCTGATGATCTATCGTCAAGATTATACGGGAGAAGAAATGTTGGAAACTCAATTTTTGCTTAACTGGAAAAACCTCACAACAACATACTATATTCCTGGTGAAATGGAAGGCTCATATATGATTATCGACACATTAGCACCTCCTGCAATAAGTAAAACAAGCATGAATTTTGGAGATGCCATTGAAATCAGAGGACTTTGGATAACCATGGGAGATTTTATGGGCGGTCCCTACGTTTCAGTTTTCTTTACTGATCCTGACAAAAAGTATCTCTATGGAGTTGACGGATATGTCTTTTATCCGAGTCGCGACAAACGTGATCTTTTGCTACAGCTTGAAGCAATTATTCACTCCGTTGAATTCGCGAAATAGTTTTTAAAAAAAATATCTAAAGGGAACAAGAAGAAAGGCCACTATTTTTTCTAATATTGGTCGTTTTTTCCAAAACTCATAATCAAAAGCTTGAACCTTTTCAAGGGTTTGTTGCTTATGTTTCAACAATTCATTAAGTATCATTTCGTTTTTTCCATGCAATACAATTTCATGCATGTATCTAAAGCTGCGATAATCAAAATTTGACGATCCCACACAAAACGAACGATCATCAACAAGCATAAGCTTAGCGTGCAAATTAGCGGGATAATAATACAAAATATTCACTCCTGATTTATGAATCTGCCCGAGATATTTATTCCTGACCACATCTACCAGTCTCACATCTGAGTTGCGTGGCATCACTACAGAAATTTTTACTCCCCTATCACAAGCTTCAGCCATGGCTTTTCGCAGCCTATGACCCGGCAAGAAATAAGGAGTTTCAACATATACCGATTCCTTTGCATTTCTAATGAGATAAAGATATTTCCCCTTAACCTTCTGTTTATAAATTGAAGGGATATCACGTATAATTTCAAATCCTCTAAAATGAATCATTCGTGCAAAAATGTGACGTGTGTAAGTATATTTCTGATATGTCTTGAAATCTAGATCCACTATATGCCTGAAAGGTTTTGCAATATTCCCTGTCATTCGCAACATCAGTTCACGCCAAACAACGGAATAATTCGAGATGTTAGAAGAACCGATATAACAAATCCTATCGTCAATTGTAATAATCTTGCGGTGATTGCGCCTATGATTTTGCGTAAAGCCTCTTGTTATCGGTCTAAAAGTATTAAAAGCCCTTACATAACCTCCAGAATCAATGATAGGTTGAAAAAATGAAAGCGAAGAACCTGTCCCCCATGCATCAATTAAAAGAACAACTTTAACTCCCTTTTTGGCAGCAGCAGCAAGCTCATCCCTGAAAAGTTTTCCGATTTCTTCCTTTGTAATCCTGTATATTTCAAAATAAATGGATTTCTCGGCATTTCTTATATCTTCAATCATCACTGCATACAGCTCAAGATTTTCGTTAAACAAACGCACATCTGAAACATCTGATAAAGAAGACATACTGAGAATATTATTTTATAAAAATACAACAATTATTATAGTCTTTTGTACATAAAACCAATCAAATCGTGTTTCTCAGAAACAGGGTATCTAAAATATCGTTATTTTTACACTTCTAAATATTCATACTATGTTGCTTTCCATGACAGGCTTTGGCAAATCACAGGTTGTTACAGATGACCAGTCACTTACCGTTCAAATCAAATCTCTGAATTCAAAAACTCTTGACTTGTTCATTAAACTCCCTACGTTTCTAAAAGAAAAAGAAGTTGAAATACGTCAACTCATTAGCAAGCGTGTTGAGCGCGGAAAAGTTGACCTCATCATTGCCAACGATGGATTCGGCAGATGTGGAATGCACTCTGTAAACCACGAAATTGCTGGGTTTTATCTGGAAGAAATTAAAGAAATGATGTATCAGCTTTCTCTTGAACCTCCTCATGATTACGTGTCACTCCTTCTAAAAATGCCCGATGTTATTCAAAGTGCCAAAGAAACCATTGATGATTCAGAATGGGGGCCGATTGAAAAAGCAATTCATTCTGCCATTGATGAATTGATAGAATGGAGAAAATCTGAAGGAAAAGCACTTGAATCGGACATTACAAAACGCATTCAAGAAATTGATTGCAATCTGAACAAAATAGTGCCTCTTGAAGCTGCACGTCGCGACAAAATCCAAAAAAAAATGTTGGCAGGACTAAAAAATCTAGAAGAAAATGTGACCATCGATAAAAATCGCATGGAGCAGGAATTGATGTATTATCTAGATAAAATTGACATCAGCGAGGAAATTGTGAGAGCAAAGAAACATTGCGAGTATTTTCTTCAACTGCTTAAAGAGCCTGTTTCAAACGGCAAAAAACTCACATTTGCATCACAAGAAATCCTTCGAGAACTCAATACAATGGGTGTCAAAGCTAACGATGTGGATATTCAAATCCTTACTGTAGGAATGAAAGATGAGATAGAAAAAGTACGCGAACAACTTTTCAACATTTTGTAATTATGGATTCTAAGATTATTATACTTTCAGCACCATCAGGCTCTGGAAAAACGACTATCGCAGCTGAAATCCTCAATGATCCTGCTCTCAAATGTAGCTTTTCAGTTTCTGCCACCAGCAGAACACCGCGAGCACATGAAACAAACGGAATGCATTACTATTTTCTTTCGCCTGAACAGTTTCGTCAATACATCAGTGAAGATAAATTTGTTGAATGGGAAGAAGTATATCAAGATCAACACTACGGAACGCTTCATTCGGAAATTGAAAAACTAACATCTCAGGGACAAAACATTGTTTTTGATGTGGATGTAAAAGGCGGAGTCCGATTGAAAAATATTTTCGGAAAACAAGCTCTTTCCATTTTCATCATGCCTCCATCTGTGGAAGAATTGCAAAATCGTCTAAAAAAGAGAAATACAGAAAGTGAGGAAACCCTAAAGAAACGAATCAGCAGAGCCAACGAAGAATTGATGTTTGCTGACAAATTCGATGTTGTAGTTGTCAATGACGATTTGCAAAAAGCAATTGAAGAAGTACGAACACATATTGCCAAATTTACTACCCAAACAGATGAAAAATAAAAAAATAGCATTGTATTTTGGTTCTTTCAACCCTATTCACAATGGACATCTTGCCATTGCCAACCACGTATTAAAAACAGGATACAGTGATGAACTCTGGTTTGTTGTTTCCCCCAGAAGTCCTTTCAAAAACAGGCCTGATTTGGCTTCGGAGCAACACAGACTTGCTATGCTGAATTTGGCCATTGGTGGCGAAGAAAACATAAAAGCATGCGATATTGAATTCAGCATGCCACGTCCATCATACACTATTGATACTCTTTTGAAACTTCATGATGATTTCCCTCAACATACTTTCAGTTTGGTCATGGGTGCCGACAACTTGGAATATTTCAACCAATGGAAACAATGGAAGAAAATCATAAAAGATCACCTTATTTATGTGTATCCTAGGAATAATTCGCAGGACAATCTAATGACCGATCCCAATATTATCATCATGAATGAAGCACCTCTTTTGGATATTTCGTCAAGTATGATCAGAGAAAAAATAAAAAAGGGGATTTCTGCGGACAACTATTTAAATCCTGAAGTAGCCCAATACACTCTCAAACAAAGACTTTATAAATAAAAAATCCGGTATCAGCAAAAACGCTCATACCGGATTAATTAAAACACATAAATCAAGCCTGATCTCCAGCTATTGCTGAAGAAGGGATGACACTTTTTTTGCTTGTCACAACCTGATATGCTTGTTGATAATTAGCATAAGAATAGCCATTTCCCATTGCTCTAAGAATTTTAATTCTGTTTTCGAGAGGAGGATGCGTACTTGACAAATTTTTCAGTCGTTTGCCTTTTCCTTTCAACGGATTTGCAATATACATAGCAGCATTTGCTTTGCCTGCGCTTTTCAAATCAAGTGTAGAATTTCCGATTTTTTCAAGTGCAGAAGCAAGTCCTTCGGGATATCTTGTGAGCCGTGCACCTGATGCATCAGCGAGATATTCTCTTTTTCGAGAAAGGGCTAAATAGAGTAAGCGTATGAGAATGGGAGCCAGAATTGCAAAAACCACCGCAACGAGAAGCATAACAATCTGAGCCTGCCCGCCTCCTTTCCCAGAAGAACGACTGCGACCAGCACTACCGTAGAATGCTGCCCTAATAAAGACCTGAGACATAATAGCAACGGCAGCAACCATGATTGTTGCAATTGTCATATATCGAATATCCCTATTAATTATATGAGAAATTTCATGGGCAACAACACCCTGAAGCTCATCTCTACTCATCATTTCAACAAGTCCTGTGGTGACAGCTACAACGCTATTCTTTGGCGACATTCCGGCAGCAAAGGCATTGGGTGCAGAATCTTGAATCACATAAACTTTTGGCATAAAAGGCATGCCTGCAGCAATTCGCATTTCCTCAACAATATTATATAGTTGAGGATAATCATCCTCTTTTACTTCCTTTGCATTGCCCATTGAAAGCATGACAGATTTGCCCCCGACAAAAGCGATCAACAAAAGGACAAAATAAATGATTAATGCCACAATTATTCCAATAAAAGCACCCCCTTCTTCTCCGGTAACAGCACCTCCCATAACAAAACCTAACCCCACCAGAATGACTCCCATCAGCGAAAGCAGAATCATTGACTTGCGCCTGTTTTTCCTAGCGACTTCCCACATTGTATTACGAGTTTAAATTAAAAAGCAACTTTAGGTGCCTTGCGTTCTTCTTCACTGTCAAGCTCGAAGAATTCAGCAATTTTAAATCCAAACATTCCTGCAACTATATTAGAAGGAAACATTTGAATTTTATTGTTGTAAAACAACACCTGATCATTGTAATTCTGACGTGAGAATGAAATCTTATTTTCTGTTGAAGTTAGTTCTTCTTGCAAAGCCAGAAAATTTTGATTCGCCTTAAGGTCAGGATAATTTTCAAATGCAACTTTGATTTGCCCCAGTGCTCCTGACAGCATACCTTCAGCTTTGCCTTTTTCAGCAACGCCTTCAGCATTCATCGCCTGAGCTCTATACATGGTGATCTTTTCCAAAGTTTCAGCTTCATGCTTCATGTAACCTTTGACGGTTTCAATAAGATTAGGAATAAGATCATAACGACGTTTCAATTGAACATCAATTTGCGACCAAGCATTTTTAACCTGATTGCGCAGTCTAACCAGACCGTTGTAAATTCCGATAACCCAGATAATCAACAACACGATGACTCCGAGAAAAATTAATAATGGTACCATAGTTTTTAAATTTTTAGTTGACAAAGTTAATGATTTTTAATAAGTTTGTAATCATTTCATCGCCAAAAAACCAATTAAACATCTGATCTATGAAAAAGCGTCTGTTCATATTGACATCTGCCCTTATCATCGCATTTGCAACTATCTTGGCAGCAACTCAGATATTTATAAATACTTCTCCAAAGATGAATCATGATAATTCTTCAACACATTTGTTGGATTCCACGGAAATTCAGCTGCCACCTCCTTCTCTGAATGGAACCATGTCTGTGGAAGAAGCCCTTTATAAACGTCGTTCCGTTAGAAATTACTCAGACATTCCTCTTTCCCTTAACCAGGTTTCACAATTACTTTGGGCAGCCTATGGTGTGACAAAAACATCACAGGGATCAGGAAGAATGTATAAAACGGCTCCCAGCGCAGGTGCAATTTATCCGTTGGAAATATACATCCTTGCCGGAAACGTCGAATATCTTGAACCTGGGTTATATCAATACATCCCAGCCACTCATGTGCTTATACCACAAAAAATGGGAGACCTGAGAGAAGACACAAAAAATGCATGTCTTGAACAAAATGCGATTACTAATGCGCCTGCAAGTATAGTATTTACGGCTGTTTGTGAACGTACAACCTCAAAATACGGCACAAGAGGAAAAGAAAGATATGTGAGTATGGAAGTTGGACATGCTGCACAAAATGTTTATCTTCAGGCTACTGCCATGGGATTGGGAACAACTGCAATAGGAGCTTTCAATGATGAAGCTTTACACAAACTTTTGAATCTGCCAAACGAACAAGAAGTATTCTATCTGATGCCAATAGGATATATAAAAGAATAAAAAAACTTATGGATTAGACTCCTAAAGAATTAATAATTAACGAATAAGTTCGGCTATTTCAGCAGCAATCGTTTTAAATTCTTCCGGAGAAAGTTTGAGTTTTGGCTTTGAAAAATCAATGTCAAAAACACCATTGATAGGTACAAGATGAATGTGCGCATGTGGAACTTCAAGGCCAATCACTGTCATTCCAACTCTTTTGGCAGTTGTCCATTCATCAATGGCTTTTGCCACTTTTTGTGCAAACAACATCAGCCCCGTCAATAATTCAGGATCAAGATTGAAGATATAGTCAACCTCTTTTTTGGGTATCACAAGAGTATGCCCTTTTACCAGCGGATTAACATCCAAAAACGCCATATAATTATCGTCTTCATAAACTATGTTTGCGGGAATCTCTCTGTTGACGATTTTTGAAAAGATACTTGCCATTATTGCATTGATTGAATTTCAAGAACCTCAAATTCCAAAGTTCCAGCAGGAGCAATTACTTCTGCAATTTCGCCTACTTTTTTGCCAAGCAGACCAACTCCGATAGGAGATGTGACAGAAATTTTTCCTTGTTTCAAATCTGCTTCTGTTTCAGATACCAATGAGTATGTAAATTCTGCTTTATTTTTAAGGTTTCTTATTTTAACTGTTGCAAACAGCCTAATTTCATCCCTTTTCATTTGAGTTCCATCAATAATCCTTGCATTGCTAATTACATTCTGGAGTTTTGAAATTTTTAGTTCCAACATTCCTTGAGCATCTTTGGCTGCATCATACTCTGCATTTTCAGACAAATCTCCCTTATCTCTCGCTTCAGCAATTTGCAAAGAAATCTTTCTCCTTTCTACACTTTGAAGATGGTTAAGCTCTGCATTCAGCTTCTGAAGTCCCTCTTCTGTAAAATACACAGGTTTACCCATATAAAGTCCTCCGTTAACATTTGTATATAAAAAAAGAAGACAACTAGTGCCCTCTTGTTCTTGCAAAATTACAAATTAATTTAATATAAGATGTTAAAATTGTCTATAAAACGCACTGATTATCTTTTTAAAACTCAAAATATAAAAAGAAAACCCTAATTTTGTAGTTCTTGGAATTAAATTGCTAATGAAAAAACGTCAATTATTAGCTGCCCCCCGGGTAGTTTGTTTCGTGTGTGTGTTTGCGCTATTTTATATGTTCAGCGCTTCGTTTTGTGTTGCCCAAAATCCACAAACTAAAAACAACAATAGTCAAGAACAACTCACTGAATATGAAAATCTAAAAGGTCTTTTGGCATTATTACAACAAGCACAAAAGTACGACCCCACCAGGTTTACTGCTGACATTCACAGTCAGATAGGAAAAATATTTGAAGCTAACGGCCTATACACTCAAGCACTGACTCATTATTCAAGAGCTTATACAATATATTCTTATTGTCTTCAGAGTGATAAAGAATCGTTGACTGGATATATCTGGACACTGTATGATATTGGGAATATCTTTTTTAGGCAAAATCAATATGAGAATGCAATAGAAATCTACACAAAAACATCTCTTTTGTTTTATCAAAAGTCTGATTACTATGGAATTGCTTCTTCTTTTAGTAATATTGGCCTTTGCTACAATCAATGGAATAAAAATGATTCTGCACTCAAATACTTCGAAAAGGCACTGGAAATAAGGCAACAACTGAATGATCCCGGTCCTATTTCCCATTCATTTAGACAAATTGGAGATCTTTATTTACTACAAAATAGATTCCCGCAAGCACTTGTAGCTTATAAAAAAGCTGCCGAAATTGACGTCGCACACAACCTAAATAGAGGACTAATTATTACATATCTGAACATTGGCAGTACATATATCTCTATGAATAAGCTTGACTCTGCAGGTTATTATCTTAATAAGGCAAGGCTCCTTGGAGAAAAAGGCAATGAAAAGGAATATCTTGTACATGTGCATATAGAGTTTTCAAAGCTGTCGGCATTAATGGGCGACAAAGGTCTTGCCGAAAAGTACATAAAAAATGCTGTTTCGCTAGCCGAACAAACAGGAATTATACCTCTAAAAAGCATGGCATATAGTAAATATCATGTTTTTGCATATCAAAATAATGACTACAAAACGGCTCTTGAAAACCTTATTAAATATAATGAGCAAGAAGAGCTTATGAGGAATCAGAAAACTGAAGCAAAGCTCAAACAAATGGAATTTCTCATCATGAGCGAAGAACTTCAGGCAAAAATAAAGTCCATAGAAAAAGAGAACTATATCAATCTTCTGAAAAATAAAAACAAATCAAATATTCTTTATTATTTTATTATCAGTTCTTTTATTCTGCTTCTATTTGCATTGGGCAATATTAGGAAAATGAATTTTAAATTCAACCTCATCGGAGACCTTATTTCTGACTACTCGATACTTCAATTTATTATTGTATCAATTATTGCTTTTTTATACTTTACATTTTTCATCAGCTTTTTTACCCCTTTTGGGTTAGAAGAGTTCAACGAAAAACCCGGTGTTTTCATTTACTTAGTTTCAGGATTCATTTTCACTGTCAATCTGATGATTTGGATTTATCTTTTCTCTTATCTTGAGAAAAAAATATCTGCCCCATTTTACCAAAAACATCGCTTTCTTGCACTTTCCTTATGTATAATAATTTCAACCACAACATCACTGTTCGTTTTTTATACTATTAAAACAACATTATATACATCCGATTATCTGTATTTTTCTCTATTCATGTTTACTTTCATTGCATATGTTTTACCGGTATATGGTATTATTATTATTGCTGAAAAATTTCTTCTAAAAAAACATGTCGCTCAAGCTCGAAAACTTTCTGAACACTTTAAAAATAAAATACAACAGCCTTCTTCTGGAAAAATCACTCTTCAATCAATCCTCACAAAAGAAGACCTTACAATAGATGTTAGCTTACTTCTTTATATTGAAGCTCAGGGCAACTATTGTAAAGTGTATCAACTTGAAGGTAAGACGCCCAAAATGAAAATGATACGCTTGACAATGAAACTTGCCGAAGAACAATGCAGCAGCGCTTCAAACCTATTAAGATGTCATAAATCCTTCATTGTAAACACAGATTACATAATCAGGGTGACGGGTAATTCGAGAGGATATCAGCTTTGCCTAGAACATACAGACGTAAAAATTCCTCTTTCTAAGCATTATTGTTCTGATACATTTTTGAAAGACAAGTTCTAAAAACAGGCGAAGGAAAAAAAGGGGAAAGGGGAAAGTTAAAAGTTAAAAGTAGAAAGTTAAAAGTAGAAAGTTAAAAGTAGAAAGTTAAAAGTAGAAAGTTAAAAGTAGAAAGTTAAAAGTAGAAAGTAGAAAGGTGAAAGAAAGAAGAAGATAGAAAATTTGAGTAATGGATTTCGCACTTACAGCGCTCTATAGTTGCGTTATTATTAGACATCGGCTATGCCCGATGTTATTGATTTTTGCCCGTTGGGCAAAGTAAAAAAAAGAATATTTGAGTACGTTTTGAACTTTGTGAATGGTGTCTTCGAGAGCCTCAGACACCGTTCATCTTGTTGAGTGAGCCCATTATGCACGCGTCAGGAGACGCACGCGAACTAGTGCAAACGGACACAAATGGTTGAAACCATTAAAAAATTCATAATAACACATTAGTCCACGATTTAAATCGTGGGCTAATGTGTTAAAAATAAAGAACCGTTTCAACGATTTATAAATTCCAAATCAAAAAAAACATTGATTAAATGACATCAAGGGCGACATCATAATTAACTACGACACGAATTCACAGAAGAAACTATGCACTCAATAGAAGTATAAATTGAAACCCGACCATACGAAACTACATTTTCACGTGTTCATACCAAGTATTATTATTTTATCAATTTACAAACTCTTTTCAAATACATATTTAAACGAAGCAAATAGTTGTTTTATCTATATTGATCAACAACTTGTTTTCTCGACAATCTAACGTTATCAATGTCTCTTGTTTTTTCATAAAACTCCTGTAAACAAGCACATAAAAACCTTTCTAGACTGCGTTTTCATCACAGTGTTTGCATTCTTGTCACAAAAACTGCGTTTAAATCACCAAATGAATGTAGTTGTCACATTATTAATTTTAAATAATAAAAGCATATTAGTTTAGCATAAAAATAAGATTAAAAAAACGCAAATGAAAGAAAAACTTATTCGAATAAAAGAAGCATTTCTTCTCATTACAATTTTCTCATTACTTGTATTTACTATTGCTACAATTTTGATGTATCCAAAATAATAAAGCAACTCATTGAAACAAATCATTAACAAGCAAATATTTATTTCTAAAGGTACATACACAACCCGAGCACATTTGGCCCTTCTGGGGGGAAGGGCCGCTACGGGTTTTTATTTTACAAAACAAGAGAGATAAAAAATAGTTTGAAAACATAAAAAGTCAAAATATGAAAAAAATATTATCATTTATACTTTTATGCGTCTTTTCAGTTGGGTTTGTGAGTGGACAAAATGTGTTTTTTGAGGGCTTTGAGTCTGGAAACATTGATGGTGATCCCATGGTTGGCTGGACACAGGCCGATATTGCTGGTGCTGCAGGATGGAAGGCAAATACTAACACAAGTTACAATAGGACCCCTAATAATGGCACTTGGAATGCTACCCTAATATATGGCAATACCGACTGGATGTTTAAGGCCGTAAGTTTAACAGGAGGTGTAACATATACCTTGTCTTTTTATGCAAGACAAGATATGACAAGTGGCGTCAACATTCTTGCTAGTTATGGAGCAGCAGCTTCTGTTGCTGGAATGACAAACAGTATTTTTGCATCAACTGCAGTTACCAATGGAAATTATCAATCTTTTAGTGGAACCTTTACTCCTGCTTCTACAGGCACTTACTATATTGGTATTAGAGCCGATTTAAACACCACCCCTTGGTATATCTCAATAGATGATATTTCGCTTGATGCCGCAGCAGCCACACCAAACATCGCACTAAGCACCAATAATATTACTGCTGGAAATATTGCACAAGCCAGCACCAACAATCCCATTTATAGTTTTGCTATTAAGCCAACGCTTGCAAGCGCTTCACTCACAGGATTAAAAGTAACTACAACTGGCACTTATGCATCAGCCGACATAACTAATCTAAAATGTTATTATCAAAGTGGCTCAACTTTTAATGCAGGAACGGCCACTCTCCTTTCAACTTTAAACGCACCAGGTACGGCTGGATTGAAGACATTCCCATCTTTTACAAGCCAAACCATAGCAAAAGATGCTACTGGTTATATTTTTATTACAGCCGATGTAGCCTGCGCAGCCACAACTGCAAAAACCATAGCCATTAGTGCAGTTACAGGTACTAATACAACTTTTGCTTTGGGAACAGCAACTGGCACACCAGCAGCGGGTAATACGAAGACTATCAGTGTGCTCACATCAGTGGACAATGTAACCGGAGCTTCAGCATCAGTTGCATCAGGGTCTTCCTCTATTTTTTGGACCAATCCCAGTTGTATTGATGAAGTGATGATAGTTGCTGCAGCTGGTACCAATACAGGAACACCTACCGGAAATGGGTCTGCATATACAGCCAACCTTACCTATGGTAGTGGAACCGCTTTGGGAAATGGTTATGTGGTATATAAAGGTAGTACCTCGCCTCAAACGGTTACCGGACTCACCAATGGAACAAACTATTGTTTCAAAATTTTCACCAGAAAAGGATCTATATGGAGCAGCGGGGTAGAAGTTTGTGTGACCCCTGCGGTAAGTTGCAATCACACCATAAAGCTTACTGATACCTATGGTGATGGATGGAGTGGCAACAAAGTAACCGTTTATGTAAACGGAATTGCTGTTTTGACAGACATTACTCTTCTTTCAGGAGGCGGCCCCGAAACTCATACCTTTCCTGCAACGTCTGGAGAAATTATAAATGTAAAAGTAACAACCTTAGGGAGTTTTCTCTATGAATCACGAATTGAAGTGCTTGATGGCGCTTCACAAGTTTTGCTCCCTGTGCAGCAACCAGTAGCAAGCCCAGGCGCAGTCTGTTTAGCCTGCTGTGCTCCGGTACCACCAGACACAGCAAAATACGTTGCTCCTTTAAACCAAGCTTCAGGCTTGATACCATGTGCTATTATGTTGAAATGGGAAGCACCTGAAAACACCGGTTGTAATGAAGCAACATCTTATGATGTGTATTTTGGAACAACTTCTACGCCTCCATTGGTGACAAATACGACTTTAACTACATACACCACTGCTGCATTAAGTTCTTCAACAACCTATTACTGGAAAATTGCCCCTAAAAATGTTACAGGAAGCACAACAGGAGGATCAGTTTGGTCTTTTACCACAGCATCATCTGCATGTGCTGCCTGCACCCATACAATAAGGTGTATCAGTAACAACTCTGCAGGGTGGTGGAGTACAAACACGGTAACTGTTCAAGTGAATGGCATTGATGTTTTAACTGATCTTACTGTTTCAGGAATAGGCACTGTGGAAACTACTTTTTCTGCCTCTCAGGGAGATATTATAAATGTGTCTTGCTGGAATACTCTTGAACTCGACAGAATGAAAGTTGAAATTTTGGATAATACAGGAGCAAGCCTTTTTGGACCAGTACAACCAACTCAATCTGGTGCAAACATTGTGGCAAACTGCAGCGCCTGTTTTCCTCCTGCAAGTATTGTGACTTCTGTTAGCCCTGCCAGTGGCCCATCTGGAACACCAGTAACCTTCAGCTATGTTTCACATACTGGCGGCATATGTGCAGGTAGCTGGGAATACCAATGGGAAACAACTGGAGGAACAGTACTTAGGGCATGGTCTACATCAAGTGCGTCCTACACAACAAACGCAACAGCAGATATGTTTGTGGTGCTTAAAATGAGATGCTCACAATGTCCTACAATCACCTCATCTTCTAACGTGCTGAATTTTGATGTAGCTGTTGTTCCACCAAATAATAACCCCTGCAATGCAATCATGATAACGCCAAATATTTCCTGCGTTTATGAATGGGGTTCAAATATGAATGCTACTAATTCGGGAGTGGGTAGTCCTGGTTGTGCCAATTTTACAAACAGAGATGTGTGGTATAAAACCACTGTTCCAGGCTCAGGGAATCTAGAATTTCAAACCGATGTGGGAACGATGTTAGACGGAGGAATGGCTATTTATTCGGGAACATGCACCGCACTGACACTTATTGAGTGCAATGATGATGACGGCCCAGGCTCAATGTCAAGAATCGTTCGTACTGGTCTTACTCCTGGTGCCACCATCTGGATCAGAATTTGGGGATATGGTGGAAGTACTGGCACCTTTCAGATATGTGTTTCAAACCCAAGATATATCATCGTTGGGACAGGTGGCGAAGAAGCACCGCAATATGGAGATGATTGTGTTATCATTACACCAGACCAAGCAAGTCAAGGTGGATGTGTATGGAACAGCACAGGACTTATTGATTTCAGCGAGCCCTTTGATTATGCAATCAGCGTGTATTTGGGAGATAAAGACAATGGAGCTGACGGCATGACCTTCTCGTTTCAACGTGATCCTGCTGGTTTTAATGCTTGTGGTGAAGTAGGCGGAAATCTTGGGATGAAGGGTGTTAGTCCTTCATGGAGTGTTGAGATAGACACCTATGATAATGGCACAGCCTGGTTTGACATTGCTGCTGATCACCTTACAATTTTTAAGAACGGTGATAATTCTATTGCTGGAAACATTATTGCAGGGCCAATTTCTGCCACAAATCCAGCCACCAACATTGAAGATGGTCTTTTTCATACCCTAAGAGTTGTTTGGAATCCATCAACAAAGATGTTTTCTGTTTTCTTCGACGGACAATTAAGACTTGCTGCAATGTATGACATCGTTCACGATGTTTTTAATGACGATCCAATGGTTTATTGGGGTTTTACAGGTGCAACAGGAGAAAAATACAACCTTCAGTATTTCTGCCCAGAACCAAATGATATACCTCTGCCATTAACTTTTGTTCAGTTTGCCTATACATGCAGAGATAATCAAGCAGACCTCACATGGGTAACAGCAAGTGAAATGAACACAGATCGCTTTTTTATCGAACGAAGCATGGATCTGAAAGTATGGGAGCATATTGATTATATAAATGCTTCAGGAAACACCAACGAGTTAACGAGATACAAATATACCATTGACAAACCAGAGCAAGGTTCATATTATAGAATTAAGGAAGTGGATGTTGACGGAAAAATATTTTATTCAGGAATTCTACAGGCAAACTGTAATACTGAAGAAATGATTATTCCTGTTATTTATCCAAACCCTGCTGATGATATGCTCTATATTGAGTATTGCCCTGATGCCAGCATAAACCGTCCTGTTGATATTTCTATTTTCGACATCAACGGAAAACTTGTTGTCAGTCATACTGCTGATATCACGGAAATATGTGGTTCAAAAGCATCAACAGACATTAGCCACCTTTCTAAAGGTTATTACGTTATTCAGATTAATGATCAAACTGCAGCCAAAGTTTTTAGCTTCAAACTGCAAGTGATTAGATAACAAAGGCATACACAACCTGAGCACATTGTTTCATTTATTGCCACAAAGTGGCAAAAATCAGTATTGAGTGTGAGTAGAGAGCAAGTGGAAGAATATAAGGGACAAGGTAAAAAATAGAAATAATCCAGTCTTTCAGACTGACCCAGAAGGATGTAAATTGCTGAAAATCAATGCATAATCCGGTGGTTGAGGCTCTCGAAACTACCGAAAACATCATGCACGCGTCAGGAGACGCGCGCGAACTGGAGTGTCTTCGAAAACCTCAGACACCGATGGTTAATACAAAACCTCATAATACTGCGTTTCAAATGCCTTGCAGAACAGCGAATCAGCAAAAACATTGGTATGCAAATCCTTTGTTACTGATCTGAGGAAATTTATTTTTCTATTCCCATAAAACCTACACGTAAATGTTGTGTCAAACGCAGGACCATAGCCATTACGTGGTGTTTTTACACAACAATCGATACAATCCTCCGCACAATTTGTAAAATAAAACACCACAAAATCATCATCATCACTTGGATAGGCATTTTTGAGGTGTATCTGAACAAAGCCCGATGGTCTGAGGGAAACTTCCTTTTCGTATTTGGTTGAATTATCAAAAACAGTAGCAGAAAACTCAATTGTGTTTTCAAAATACATATCTTTATTTATTTGCAGTCTGTATTTATCTACTTTATCTCGAGTGAGAGGAAATGAAAAATTACCCGACGCATCTGTAGTTGTTGTGGCAATCCTAGCAAACCCAGGAACATACACTCCTGCCTGAAGTCCATTTCCGCTGAGGACAACAGTTGCAGATGCAACATATTCCTTCAAATCGGGATCATAGACCCTTCCTGAAATGCTCACCTCTGTGTCCTTTTTCTTACATGAAACGAGCAAAAGGATGAGCAGAAATAAGTGCTGTATTTTCATGATATCACAAAGTTAGTAAATTCTTGGGTATGCTGCTGGTTTATACTCGTGCATCATGGCGTACACTGTTTCGAAGACATCCTCGGCATTGGGATTGGAAAAATAATCTCCATCTGTACCATAAGCAGGGCGGTGTTCTTTTGCGGTCAAACATTTGGGTTCCGCATCAAGAAGAAAATAAGCCCGCTGAACCTCCAGCACCTGATGCATCATAAACGCAGTGGCTCCGCCAGGGACATCCTCATCAAAGAACAGCACTTTTCCTGTTTTTCTCATGGAGTTATAAATCACATGATTGATATCAAAAGGAAGCAGTGTTTGCACATCTATAAGTTCCACACTGATATCAAACTCCTCAAGCTGAGGAATAGCTTCCTGGGCTATTTTCACGCATGAACCATAGGTGACAAGTGTAATATCCCTACCTTCCTTCAGAATTTCGGGTACACCGAGTGGCAAAGTGAACTCTGCGAAATTGGAAGGACGTTTTTCTCTAATCCTATATCCGTTGAGAGGTTCAATAATCAAAGCAGGATCATCAGATTGCATCATTGTATTATAAAATGCAGCAGCTCTAGTCATATCACGCGGAACAATGACATACATTCCTCTGATGGAATTGATCACCATACTGAGTGCTGAGCCAGAGTGCCAAATCCCCTCGAGCCTGTGACCACGAGTACTGATAATGGCGGGAGCTTTCTGAAATCCTTTGGTTCTATATTGTAATGTGGCCAAATCATCGCTGAGGAGTTGTAGTCCATACAACAAGTAATCAAAATATTGAATTTCAGCAATAGGTCGCAATCCGCGCATGGCAAGCCCAATGGCCTGACCTACGATTGTTGCTTCACGAATTCCTGTGTCAAACACTCTGTGCTCTCCATGTTTCTGTTGCAGGCCTTCCCATGTCTGATTAACACCTCCTATTCCGCCCACATCTTCACCAAAAGCAAGAACCTGAGGATATTTCTCCAATAGCGCATCAAAGTTATCCCTGAGAATTTCACGTCCCTGAACCAATGGTGCCTGATCATCAAACTGCATTGGCACTTCCGGAACATTGAGTGCTGAAAATTGAGTTTCTGAATATAAATGTGAACTATAACGAAGCGCACCATCTCTGTATGCCTCTTCAAGCCAATCCGACACATTTTTTTTCATTGGGCGATCGTGGGTACAGGTGCGACAAAAGAACCTAAGGATTTTTTTAGCGGAAGAGATAATATCCTTTCTAATAGGTTCAGCAATGCGATCCAATTCATTCATTACTTCCTCAACCCGAGCTATCTTCTCACAATGGCAGTCTGAAATTTTCACAATATCCTGAAGGCTTTTCTTCAGTTCTAAAACGGGTTGCAACACATTATTCCATGCAGCGTTACGCGCTTTTTTTACAGCTTTGTCAGCCTGCAAATCAATTTGATTCAGCTCTTCGATGGTCGCAAACTTTTTTTGAAGAATCCATTCTCTAAATTTTTTTATACCATCAAATTCCTGTTCCCACTCAAGGCGTTCTTTACTTTTGTATCGCTCATGAGATCCAGATGTGCTGTGTCCCTGTGGTTGGGTACAATCGGTGATATGAAAAAGCACTGGAACATGTTGACTTCTGCAAAGTTCAATTCCTTCGGTGTATATTTCTACAAGTTTTTCAAAATCCCAAGCAGGAGCGGTAAATATTTCAATTCCTGTGGGTCTTTCCTTTGTCCTTTTAAATCCTGCAAGTGCTTCAGAAATGCTATCTTTTGCGGTCTGCTGGTCTCTGCTCACAGAAATGCCATATCCATCATCCCAAACTGATATTGCAAGCGGCACCTGAAGAACAGCAGCAGCATTAACTGTTTCAAAAAAAAGCCCTTCCGAAGTTGATGCGTCACCGATGGTCACAAAAGACACTTCATTTCCTTTCACGGAGAACTGATTATAAGCATGTAATTGCTCATTGGTTCTAAAAGTTTTTGACGCTTGAGCGAGCCCCAAAGAACGAGGCATTTGACCTGCCGTAGGAGAAATATCAGCAGACACATTTTTCAGTTGAGCCAAGTTCAACCAATTTCCATCTTTATCGAGCGTATGTGTTGAAAAATGATTATTCATGAGCCTGCCGCTATTGGACGGATTAAAATCAGTATCGGTATCTCCGTAAAGCTGAGCAAAAAACTGTTCCAGAGAAAGCAAGCCAGCAGACATCATAAAAGTTTGATCGCGATAATAGCCGGATCTCCAATCGCCCTTTTGAAAAACAAGCGACATTGCAAGCTGGGGTATTTCTTTTCCATCACCGAAAATACCGAATTTGGCCTTCCCGGTGAGAACCTCTTTGCGCCCCAATAAAGAAGCTTTTCGGCTTTCAATAGCTGTCTGATAAAATCTTTTTATGAGGTCTTTTTTAAATATCATATCTAAAAATATTAACGAAATTATTTATAAAGTTACATTTATTTTTTAGATTGTAACGTTAAATTACTTGAGGAAATTCACTATTGTTCGACCAAAGGGTCAATTTAGTAATTTAGATTTAAAAAGATGGGATTTTTTTTGTATTTTTGTAACCCCGTTTTGAATATAATTATAAAAATCATATTATTGTTCATTAAATACTAAACATTATGAAAAAATTATTACTGTTTTTAATTGTTGCGCTTCTATCCATTGCTACAACAATGGCACAAGGAGTTAGCATTTATTCTTTTGCTACTTCGACGGAAACATACACCCCTATCACGGGTGGCACCATGTTAAAAGATGGCACAACATCTATGGATAGTTGGGCTTCTACAGCTCAAACTATTCCGGCATTTACTTTAAATGAGATAGCATACACAACAGCGTATGTGACTTCCAATGGCATAGTGACCTTGGGAGGAACTGCTCCATCATCATCTACAACCACGGGCATTAGCACAACAACAGGATCTGGAATTACCTTATGTCCTTTCAGTGCTGATTTGGATAGAGGGACAACCACCGCTTCCACAGAAATTCGCTGGGAAACTATAGGTGATGAAATTATTTTTCAGTGGCAACAGGTTAAGAGATATGGACAAACAGAAAGTTTTGATATGCAGGCTCGCCTCAATACAAATGATGGTGTTATCAAATTTGTTTATCAGTTAAATTCAGGACCTGGTTCTGGTACTAGTTATCAGCCTCAAGTAGGTATTAGGACATCTACAACTGATTATAACAATCGTCTCGTAGCTTCAGGAACTGAAGATTGGGCAACTTCTTTAGCAGGAACTGCCAATAACAACACCTGTCGATTTACTTCAGCATCACCTGCAAAGGGATTTACAAGTGGATTAACGTTTACTTTTACTCCACCAAGTTGTATATCTCCAAGTGGCTTAACTGTTTCGGCAATTACAACGACCACAGCAACCATCTCCTGGACAGCACCATCGACAGTTCCAGCTAATGGCTACCAATATGAAGTTCGTACAACTGGCGCTGCAGGAAGTGGACCAACAGGCTTGGTAGTTTCAGGAACAACAGTTGTTGGTGATGTTGATGATAATATCACAGGATTAACAGAAAGCACAGAATATGCTTTTTATGTAAGAGGAATTTGTGCCGTAGGTGACACCAGTGCATGGGCAGGACCGAAAACTTTTGCTACGTCTTGTTATGCATTTTCCACATTGCCATACACCGAGAACTTTGACGGAACATGGATTGGAACACCACCAGCACCTACCTGCTGGAAAGTGGTAAATGCTGATGCAGATGGCTACACTTGGCGTCAGGGCAATAACTACATTACCCCCACCCATTCAACTCCAAATGCTGCTATTGGTATGGGAAATAATAATGATTATTTAATTACTCCCCAATTTGCCTTAACTGCCAATTCTGTGGATATTAGATGGTGGGATAAAGTTGAAAATGCAACGAGAAATAATACTTATGATGTTTTATTATCGACCACCACTTCTGACATTGCAAGTTTTACAACTAACCTAGGAACATTTGATTGTACAAATACTGATTGGGTTGAGCATATATTAACATTAACAGGCTATTCAGGTCAGAGTATTTATATTGCTTTTCATCAAACGTATTCAGCAGCAACTAATTATGGTTTTGGAATTGATGACTTTTCAATGGAAGTAACTCCTACTTGCTTTGTACCCACAGCACTTACAGCAAGCAATATTACTTCAGCCTCTGCTGACCTTGGCTGGACAACAGGTGGCGCTACTTTGTGGAATATTGAATACGGAGCTGCTGGTTTCACACAAGGAACTGGAACTGTCATCCATAATGTTTCCAATCCTTATACGCTCAACGGTTTAACCGCTATCACAGCTTATGATTTTTATGTACAGGATTCTTGTGGTGTTGGAGATGTAAGCATGTGGGCAGGACCCTATAGTTTCACAACAGCTTGTGAAGCAATTTCCTCGTTACCATGGACTGAAAATTTTGATGCTGTTTCAATTCCGTCATTTCCTGTTTGCTGGTTTAAAGAGAACGGCGATTGGATTACCACCAATAACGCAAATAGCACTTATGATGCAGATGCCCTTAGTGGAACACAGTTTTTAAGAGAATCTTATTCTGCAACCAATGAATATATTTGGACTCCTGGTTTTGCCTTAACTTCTGGTGAATCATATGACTTTTCATTTTTCTGGGCAGGAGATAATAATTCTGGCTGGACTGGTGATGTCTTTTATAATACCAATCAGATTTCAACTGGCGCTACACAATTAGGAATTTCTTTTGTTGAGTCTGGAACAATAACCAATAAAACATACGTAAAGGTGGTCAATTCGTTTGTGCCTTCCAGTACAGGTGTTTATTATTTCGCGATAAGGATAAATGCAACAACTAGTCCGTGGTATATAAGTTTTGATGACTTTAGACTTGAATTATCTCCTACCTGTCCTGCGCCCACTGGCCTTACAGCAAGCAATATTACTTCAGCCTCTGCTGACCTTGGCTGGACTACAGGTGGCGCCGCTCAATGGAATATTGAATATGGAGCTGCTGGTTTTACACAAGGCACAGGAACTGTCATCCATAATGTTTCCAATCCTTATACACTAAACGGCTTAACATTTACCACCGCATATGATTTTTATGTACAGGATTCTTGTGGTGTCGGGGATCTCAGTACATGGGCAGGCCCATATACTTTTACCACAGCTTGTGCTAATATAACCTCTTACCCTTATACACAAAGTTTTGATGCTACTCTAGATCCTTGCTGGTCAGCTTATGAAGCTTCTACTGGATCTTCTCGTCATTGGGCAACAACCACAGCAGATGCGACTTATGGAGTTAGCGGGCCACAAGCAGGTACTCATTTTGCTTACCTGTATGTTTACTTCGCTGAGACAACTTACAACCCATATTATTTAGAAACTGGAACTTTTGAATTTGATGCTGTTCCAAAACAAATAAGCTATTACTATTATTTGGGAAATAGCGGATATACAATAACTCCTGTTCCTTTAACTTTACAAATTAGTACGGATAATGGTGCAAATTGGATTGATCTATATGAGCACACTACTGCCAACTCAACTTTCTCTACTAACGGTGATCTTACAGGATGGTATCAAAACACTGTGGATCTGGCAGCATATATCAATGAAACGGTAATCTTCAGATTTGCATCAAATTCAAATTATTCATCTGGACGCTGTAATCAAGGCATTGATGAAGTTGTAATCAGAGAAATCATGAGTGCCTCCATTACACCCGCTTTTGCAGATTATGATCTAACAACTCCTGCAAATGTAGAAACTACTGTAACATGGAATGAAGCAACAACCATCACTGGAATTGTTGATAACCAAGGAACACCTTATACACTTGTAGAAACCACAGATTATACAGTATCAGGAAACGATTTGACAATTCTGGATTCATATCTTGCAAATGTGTTAACTACTGTAGGAAATGATGTTGACCTTACCCTTTCATTTGATGTCGGTGCCGACGCTGTTTTTGCGATCACCGCTATTGAAACTCTCGCAGGTCCTGTTACAATTGCACACTGGGATTTTGAAGATGCAACAAAAAGAGATCTCATAACAGACTCAACAACATTTATGACTACTCCTTATACTGCTGATGATGGAATTGCAGCAAATATTGACATCGCTCCTATTTCAATAACCACTGGTAGTAAGTTTGCTGGCTGGGCTGCTGGTTCAGGTGGAACAGGATCATGGGCTGCTAACGCATCTCAATGGACTGACGGAATGGATGCCAAATATTGGGTTGTTACTATTTCTACAACAGGATATGAAGATCTCTTGCTTAGTTCAAAACAAAGAGGTTCAAATACTGGTCCTCGCGATTTTAAAGTTCAATATAGCACAGATGGAACAATCTGGACGGATGTTATTGGAAGCGAGATTACTGTTGCTGGGAACTTTACAAGTGGCGTATTGAATGATATAGCTCTTCCAGCTGAATGTAATAATCAGGCAAGTCTGATGCTCAGATGGATCATGACTTCAAATGTTTCAGTTAACGCTGGCACAACTGCTGCAGCTGGAACAAACAGATTTGATGATATCCTTATTACTGGAGTTGAAGCATCTATCGTAGATGTGAATGGTGTGATTAATCCCGATTCAACACAGTATGATCTCACAACACCTGCTGATGTTGTTGCAACCATTACATGGAACGACGCAACAACCATCAACTCTATTGTTGATAACCAAGGAACACCACATACTCTTGTGGCAAATACAGATTATACAGTATCAGGAAACGACCTGACAATTATGGATTCATATCTTGCAAATGTATTAACTACTGCAGGAAACGTAATTAATCTAAAAGTTACTTTTGATCTAGGTATAGATTCATTGGTAATCACAGCTATTGAATCTCCAGCAGCACCTGTTACAATTGCACACTGGAATTTTGAAGATGAAACAAAAAGAGATCTCATAACAGACTCTGCAACATTTATGACTTCTCCTTATACTGCTGATAATGGAATTGCAGCTAATATTGACATCGCTCCTATTTCAATAACCACAGGCACTATGTTTACTGCTTGGGCTGCTGGTTCAGGTGGAACAGGATCATGGGCTGCTAACACATCTCAATGGACTGACGGAATGGATGCCAAATATTGGGTTGTTACTATTTCTACAACAGGATATGAAGATCTCTTGCTTAGTTCAAAACAAAGAGGTTCAAATACTGGTCCTCGCGATTTTAAAGTTCAATATAGCACAGATGGAACAATCTGGACGGATGTTATTGGAAGCGAGATTACTGTTGCTGGGAACTTTACAAGTGGCGTATTGAATGATATAGCTCTTCCTGTTGAATGTAATAATCAGGCAAGTCTGATGCTCAGATGGATCATGACTTCAAATGTTTCAGTTAACGCTGGCACAACTGCTGCAGCTGGAACAAACAGAATTGATGATATCCTTATTATGGGTGTTGAAGTAAACGTTCCAGTTCTAGAATTTGCTTCTGATGTTAAAGTATATCCCAATCCTTCAAACGGACAGTTTGTAATTGAAAGTCAAGACAACTGGACAATGATGGTGTTTGATATCGCAGGAAGAATGATTGCTTCAGATAATCTATATGTTGGTTCAAATGATATCAACCTACTAGGGAAACCTTCAGGATTTTATCTGATTAAATTGGTGAATGCCAAACAAACTCAAACTATCAGAATTGTTATAGAATAATCTTAACAGTTACTGGAATAAAAAAGCTGCTTTCATTTGAGAGCAGCTTTTTTTTATTAAAATCAATACGTTGTTATTTTGTTTTTTCTATTTCTTGTATCAGCCTATTACAAGCTGTTGCTTCGGGGATATGTTGCTCGATGACCTTTCCCTTGTGATACAATGACAAAAGCCCTTCTCTCTCCCCCACAAGCCCAAAATCAGCATCTCCCATTTCCCCAGGACCATTAACAATACAACCCATGACTGCAACTGTTAATCCAACATAGTGAAATGTTCTGCTTCTTACCTCTTCGGCAAGCTTTAAAATATCAAAACTAGTTCTGTTACACGAAGGACAACTGATGAATTCTGCATGTGTGTTTCGCACGTTGCAAACCTGCAGAACCTCATACAATACATTCATGGCTTTTGTTGCCGGCTTTTCGTCTCCTACAATCCAACAACCGTTCAATGCACCATGAAAAATTAAGTTGCCCAAAGATGCTGCAAAATTCAACTCAAACAGATCGTCTAATGTAGCATTCAACTTCCATATTACTTTTCGATTTTTGATCTCTTCAAATTTTTCAACATATTGTTGCCTAAATTCATAAAGAAAATATTTTCCTTTGGTTTCAATCACATAAACGGAATCCAAATCAAGTTTTTGTGAAAAAACATCGGGTTGCAACCCTGGGGACCATTGAACTTGGTCGCTTCCAACAATAAGGAAGTCAGTACTCTTCTTTTGTAAAGGAAGTAGTTTTTTAAACGCATTTAATGTTTCAAATTCTCTGGCCTTTGGATGAAACAACTCTGACAACTGTTTGGCAACAGGTATTTCCTTTTCAGGAGCTTCAGTCAGAGAAACTCTAACTGTGTCACCAATGCCATCAGCGAGCAAAGCACCGATTCCAACAGCAGATTTAATCCTTCCAGAAAACCCCAGACCCGCTTCAGTAACGCCTAGATGAAGAGGGAAAGTGTATCCTTCGCGGTGTTGCATTTCTGCCAAAAGCATTGTTGCTTCTATGTTTTCAAGAGCATTACTGGCCTTGACTGATAATATGGCATTGCGAAAGTCCATCTCAGCCAATATACGAATAAACTCCATGCTTGCCTCTGCCATTGCAAGAGGGCCGGATCCAAACTTCTTTAGAATACGCGCAGATAAACTGCCGTGATTGGTCCCAATCCTCATTGCCGTATTATGTTTTACACAAGCTTCAATCAAAGGAGATATATTGTGTCGTATATCTTTCAGATAATCTTCATCTGAAATATTTTCATCACATTTTGAAAAATTCCCTGGATTGATGCGTACTTTTTCAACTACCGCCGCAGCTTCAACGGCCAAAGACGCACTGAAATGAATGTCTGCAATAAGTGGAACCGTGAATCCTTTTTGACGTAATAAAAACTGAATGCGACTAATAGATTGAAGTTCAGCATTGTTCTTCGCAGAAATCCGAACCAAGTGTGCTCCAGCTTCAACAATCTTAATACTCTGACTCACTGTTTCATCAACAGAATTTGTAGCAGTATTGGTCATTGACTGCAAAACAAGCGGCTGTTTTCCGCCTATAATCACATTGCCGACACTGACTTCATGCGTTTTAAACAACATGGACTTTATTTTTATTCGTAAGCAAAAGTAGAAGAAAAAACTGAATTTATGCAGACTACATCTTAATCATTGCCTGCACCAAATGCTCGGCACCTTCAGCAATTTGCGCTAGACTACTGTCAAGCATGTAACATGGAGTTGTAACGATTTTATTTTTTTCGTCTATGGCAATACCTGTATGATCTGTTTCGACATGATTTCCGCCAAGGGTTTTCACAACATCGACAGTTGCCTTATCTTGTCCTATTGTCACCGTAGCACCTTGAATTACCTTTGCAATCATCACGGGAGAAATACATAATGCCCCAATGGGTTTTCCCAATTCATGAGCTTCTTTTACCACACGTTCTACTTCAGGTAAAACGGTAAATTCAACTCCTTTAACTGCAAAACTGCTTAGGTTTTTGGCCACTCCAAAACCACCTGGGAAAATGATTCCATCATATATCTCAAGTTTGAGGTCAGCAAGAGGTTTAACATTTCCTCTACCAATTCGTGCAGACTCGACCAAAACATTTCTTTTTTCATCCATCACATTCCCTGTCAGATGATTAATCACGTGCATCTGTTCAATATCAGGGGCATACAATTGATACATCACACCTAATTTAGTGGCTGCAAGCATGGTCATGACTGCTTCATGGATTTCAGAACCGTCATACACGCCACAACCTGAAAGAATAATGGCAAATTTTTTCATAATCGTATTATTTGTAACAAAAATACAAAAAAAACGCTTGAGAAAAAAACTCGCTACCTGAAAGAAAGATGATTTTTAATACAGTTCTATGAATTCGAATGTATTTCCAGAATTTTCTAAGAACTTCACAAAATCATCGAAAGAAATTATCAATGAAGCCGTGTTATCATTTGGATGAAAGCTTATTGTTTTAGATTTTTTAAGATTTTGATCCAAAAACAAATGCACATGATGCTGGATGTCATGAATGAGTCCGAAAGGAGAAACACTTCCTGGTGTAACAGCAAGATATTTCATCATTCGCTCTGGTGATGCAAACGAGAGCTTTCCTTGTTTCAATCGTTGCTCCAAATCTCGAATATTCATTTGATAATGACAATCAAGAATGACAAGAAAATGCTTGTTCCCCTTATGGTTTCTAAAAAACAAGTTTTTGCAATGCTGCGCATCAAGGTCCTTCCAATATTGCATTGCTATTTCAACAGTTGGTGCAGAAGGATGTTCGTGATAACTGAAAGAGATATTCAGTTCCTCTAATTTCTGATAAACCTGCTGGTCGCCTCTATATATCTGTTTCATTGCACTTCTATTTTCGTTGAGCAATGCAAACTTATAAAAAAAGAAAGAGATAAAAAACTATTTATCTCTTTCTTTAAACTATCTAGTAATTACTTACTGTATAACTGTCATCAACCTATATGTTTGGTTCTGACAGCGAACATTCATAATGTATATTCCTGCACCAAGATGAGACAGGTTTAAAGAATGAGAACCTTTTTCAAAACTCCCACTGTAAACCATCATCCCAATTGAATTCATCAAAGTAACATCTGAAAACTGATCTGTTTCGAAAACAAATCTTCCAGTACTTGGATTTGGATAAATACTCATATGCATGCTAGCATCATCAACAATATTAAAATTAACTACGTCAAAACAATCTGATCTATCAGTACATGAATTTTGTTGAACGATAACAGCATAACTTCCATTTGCTGGAGCTACAAAAACACTATTTGTTTCTCCAAAAATAATAGCAAAGTTATCATCACAATCAACCCACTGAAATGTAGCATTCTCTGCGGTAACTGTAAGAGTAAGTCCATCCTGTGTAACAATATATTCTGGGCTAACAAAAATATCAGCCATCATTTCAGGAAGATAATAAATACATCCATTATCGTCTTTCACAGAAACAACCTGAATATGATGTTGTCCACCATCAAGCAAACCAGTTGCCAATACTTGTCCAGCAGCAGTTACAGAAACATCTGTTCCTGAATAAGCATGAGTAGGATCATTGTCAAATACCCATGAAACTAAAAGAGGATAATCTCCAGAACCAGTCTCTAAATCAACAAAAGTAAACTCAAATTCATCATCTAAACAGATGTACAAAGTATCATTGAAGTTTATTGCATTTACAGCAAAATCCACTACGGGACCACCAAATGATGCTTCGTATGCACCCAAGTCCACGCTACAAGCCTGCAATCTTGGATTTCCATCAATATCAGTAGTCGTAATTGATGAAACTAAATCATAATCTCCCTTATCGATGCAATCAGAATTTAACTCAAGTTTCCAAGAAGCTGCTTCCCAACCTGCTGTGTTTAAGGCATATCCTGTAGTAGGATTTTCAAATTTTGGGCCAGTAGCATTATCACTATCTATCTGAATATTACCCGCTCCTGTTGGAGGAGTGAATGAAAATGCAGAATAAGTTACTGTAGCATTTGTACCTATCGTTGCAGGATTTGAGTTGTTGCCCCAAACAATACAATTGCTTATTGAATGATTTTGAGCATTTCCTAAGGAAATACTTGTACCATTATTAACAACAGTAGAATTCACTAATGAATTATCCTTGTTGTCTGAACTTGTTGAATGTCCCCAACCTGTTTGATTATTATATATAAGACAATTTACTGTTTGTGAACGTCTACAATTTCCATATCCATAAACACCGCCACCTAGGTTATTGGCAACAGTAGTATTGATAATTGTAGAATACTGAGCATCAATTGCAATTGCACCACCTGCGCGATTGGAATGAACATAACAGTTTGTCATAACAAGATCATCGTATGATGTGGCTGTTTGACCTGTACCATAATCAGCTATAAATACTCCTGCTCCGTTTTGAGGATCCGTTGAAAATCCGTTATCTGTTATTTCGCAATTATCCATAACTGCACTTTTATACAGATAAGCCCCGCCTCCGCATGATGCGGCTGAATTGCCTGCATAAGGAGATGGATTTTTCATAATGTTATTCCCTGAAACAACAGAATTTATCATGGTAGTATATACAAGATAAACACCACCACCATTATTAACTTTGTCGTTAGTAGCACTTGCTGCATTTGGATAATTATCATTGGCCCGACCTAAGTTATTGAGTATTGTACTTCCTTCGATAACACATAAATTGGTATCAGCACCTATAGAAACAATTCCTGCTCCATCTGTTCTCCAGTAATCAAAACCACCAAAACCCAAAATACCGGTAGAATAAAAATTGGCTCCTACAGCCTCGTTGTCTGAAACTAAGCAATTTAAAACCTTTGCTCCGTTAAACATCGAAACACCGGCTCCGCCATATCTTGCCTTATTCTCTGTCATAATACAATTATGCAACTCTCCGTTTCCTACCAAAGCCACACCACCACCAGCAGTGTGAACATATTTCTTTTTTGAAATAGTCTCGTCTTCAATTCTAACATCAATATTTGCAAATCCACCAGTGATAGTAAAACCATCCATTATTGTGCGCTCGCTCAAAGTTTCAGGTATTTTTACGGTGATGTCTGAATAAGTAAAATCAGTAAAACCATTTGAACCAAACCAAACTACGTGATAAGATGATGTTGAACTACCATCAAGGATTGTAGGATTTGCAAATTCCCATGCTGCTCCATTCGCTACAACTTGACGACCTCCAGTAACTCCTATTTCACGAGTAGTTTCATTGCCTGCAAAACCTCCATAAACATTAACTCCTGAATACATTGTAAATGATTTGTATTCATCGGTAATTTGAAGACCATCGGCATCAGCCAAACAAATAGTAGGAGAATAAGTACCTGTTGCCACCCAAACTTCACATTGTACGGGATTAGCATGTGCTAAATTAATAGCTTGTTGAATGGTTGCAAAGGAACTTGCCCAAGTCAAACCATCATTAGCATCAGTTCCTGTAGTAGTAACATGATAAATGGTAACAGCATTGGTCTCTTCTTGCTGTAATACCTTCTGATTATCGGCAAATCCAACAGAACTAGCACCAAACCATAAAAGAGCCACAAACAATGACCTCAATAATGGATTTTTTTTCAGTAAACAATTTTTCATTTCTTCTTTTTTTAAAATTAATTATATGATTAAAATACTTTTACTTAATTAGTCATTATAAAACACAAACAACAGCGCTAACTTAAATATATCAATAAGTCGTATTTGTTAAAACTTAACGGCAAATATATAGTGTTTAATCGGAAAAACCCAGTTTTTAACAACTTCATTTTATGCAATTTGATGATGTAAATACCATAAACAAAACAATAGTCGACCGCACATCATATCAAATCTATTTAGATGTGTAATTATGAGATATAAAAAACAACATTTAATCTGAATAAACTCAAAACATTAATGAAAACAATTAGCATTTCTTTATTTATTGAGCAATTACTTATCGTATAACCGTCACCAACCTATATGTTTGATTCTGACAGCGAACATTCATAAAGTATATTCCTGCACCAAGATGAGATAGATCTAGAGAATAAGAACCTTTTTCAAAACTTTCGCTGTAAACTATCATCCCAATTGAATTCATCAAAGTAACATCTGAAAACTGATCTGTTTCGAAAACAAATTTTCCGGTACTTGGGTTGGGATAAACTTTCACATGCACACTAACGTCTGCAGCAATATCAGTAAGAACTACTGTAAAACAAGCTGACATTTCAACACATGGGCTTTGTTCAACAATAACAGCATAGCTTCCACTTTCCAGAGCTACAAAAATACTATCTGTTTCTCCTGGGATAATAGCAAAGTCATCATCACAATCAACCCACTGAAACGTAGCATCTTCTGCGATAACTTTAAGAATGGCCCCATCTTGTGTAACATTATATTCTGGACTGCTAACAAGAACATCAGCCTTCATTTCAGAAAGATAAGATGTACATCCGTTATCGTCTGTAACAGAAACAACCTGAATATGATGTTGTCCTGCATCTAGCAAGCTACTTACCAAAACTTGTCCAGCAACAGTTACAAGAACATCTGTTCCAGATAAAGGATGAGTAGGATCATTATTAAACACCCATGAAACTAAAAGCGGATAATCTGCGGAAACAACATCTACAAAAGTAAACTCAAACAAATCATCTAAACAAATATTCAAAGTTAGATCATCAAGAGTAATTGTGTTTACAGCAAATTCTACTTCGGGACCACCAAAAGGTGATTCATACGCACCCAAGTCCACATTACAGGCCTGGAGTCTCAAGTTTCCTTCAATATCAACAGTCGTAATCGGAGAAACTAAAGCATAATTTCCCTTATCAATGCACGCAGAATTCTGCAAAAACCTCCATGAAGCTGTTTCCCAATCTGGAGTATTTAACGCGAATCCAGTAGTTGGATTTTCAAATTTTGGTCCAGTAGCATTATCAACATCTATCTGAATATTCCCCGTTCCTGTTGGAGGAGTGAATGAAAATGCAGAATAAGTGACTGTAGCATTTGTTCCAATCGTTGAAGGATTTGAATTATTCCCCCAAACAACACAATTGCGTATTGAATGATTTTGAGCATTGCTTAGAGAAATACTTGTCCCATTATTAACAACAGTAGAATTAATTAATGAATTATCCTTGTTGCCAGTTCTGTCTGAATGTGCCCAACCAGTTTGATTGTTATATATAAGGCAATTTACTGTTCGATTGCGCCTACAATTTCCATATCCATAAACACCGCCACCAAAGTTATTGGCAACAATAGTATTGATAATTGTAGAATATTGAGAATCAATTGCAATTGCACCACCTGCGCGATTGGAATGAACATAACTGTTTTTTACAACTAGATCATTATATGAAGTGGCTTCTTGAGAATAATCAGCGATAAACATCCCTGCTCCGTTTTGAGAACCAGTTAAAAACCCGTTATCTGTTATCTCACAATGATCCACAACGGCATTTTTAAACAAATAAACTCCCCCACCGCATGATGCAGATGAGCCACCAGCATAAGCAGATGGATTGATTACAATATTATTCCCTGAAACAACAGAGTTTATCATCGTTGTGTACATAAGATAAACACCACCACCATTATTCGTTTTATTGTTTGTAGCACTTGCTGCATTTGGATAATTTTCATTGGCCCGACCTAAGTTATTCGCTATTGTACTTTCTTCAATAACACAGAAATTATTATCCCCACCCACAGAAACAATTCCTGCACCATCTGTTCTCCAGTAATTAAAAGCACCTATACCAAAAATACCCGCATTGTAAAAATTGGCTCCTACTGCTTCATTTTCTGAAACTAAACAATTTGAGACCTTTGCTCCATTAAACATCGCAACACCAGCTCCTCCATATCTTGCTCTATTATCGGCAATAATGCAATTACGCAATTCTCCATTTCCCACCAAAGCCACTCCACCACCTGAAGTGTGAACATATCTCTTTTTGGCAGTTGTAGTATTTTCAATTTTAGTATTTAGATTTGCAAAACCCCCACTTATTGTAAAACCATCCATTATTGCGAGTGAAGTCAAATTATTAGGTATTTTTACCGTGATTCCACTATAAGAAAAGTCAATAAATCCATTTGAACCAAACCAAACCACATGGTAAGATAATGTTGAATTGCCATCAAGGATTGTAGGATTTACAAACTCCCATGCTTCACCATTCGCTATGGCTTGACGACCTCCAGCAACTCCTATTTCATGAGTAGTTTCATCACCCAAAAAACCGCCATAAACATTAATGCCTGCAAACATTATAATTGATTTGTACACATTGGCAGTTTGAATACCGTCGGCATCAGTCACACATACAGTTGGATAATAGGTGCCTGTTGCTACCCAAACTTCGCAAGTATTGGCAGTATTAAGATGGGCAACGTCGATAGCTTTTTGAACTGTTGCAAAAGCATTTGCCCAGCTCAATCCATTATTTGCATCGCTTCCTGTAGTAGTTACATAATAAATAACGACAGCATTGGTGCCATCTGGCTGCAATACCTTCTGATTATCGGCAAAGCCCACAGAACTAGCACTAAACCATAAAAGAGTTACAAACAATGACTTCATGAACAGGGAATTTTTAAATAAATAATTTTTCATTTTCGCAATTTTAAGTTTGACTTTTTATATAAAAACAAATACATTTTTTCAAAACAATAAATTATTACAAAACACAGCCAATGGCACTTATCTAAATATATCAATACACTGTATTTGTTAAAACTCACCGGCAAATTTATGTTGTTTAATTGGGAAATCCCAATTTTTAACAATTAGTATTTGTGCAAATTTGACGCACAAATTCCATGAACAAAACAATAGTCGACCACAGATTACATCTAGTCTATTTACATATACTATTTATGAGATATAAAAAAAAACACTTATTCTGAATCAACTCAAAAGATTGATGAAAACAACTGACCTTTTTTTAAATTAAGTTGACTTTACATGTTTAAGTGCGTTTGATAAAACAAAATTGCTGAAATTTCTCTAAAACTATTTTAACAAAAAAACTATTCTTCTGAGGCTTAATTACAGAAATAAGGCAAAATCCATTATATTATTCTATTAAATAGAGTTTTTTTCTGTTTAATTTACAAATTTTCCTAAAATATTGTTATTTCTTTAAAAAATTTCGTTTAATTTGTAAAAAAAACGATGAAAAAAACAAGTGTTTTTTTATTTGCTCTGGCAATATTGACTTCGTCAATAGCTCAAATCCAAACAAACAAAGCTTCAATAAAATGGGGCAATGATTTTAAGATGAAATCTTTAATGAATCTGGACGAAGTTGTTAGCATAGATAAAAGTGGATCAATAGTACTAATCAAAGAAGTGAAAGGGATATTCAGAAACAACAAATATCATATTACGAAAGTTAGCAATGATTTAAACCATACCGGAATTAAGCCGCTGAACTTACAAGTTTCAGGGAAAGAACTTGAACTTTCCGAAATTTTTGAACTCAATGACGATATTTACATTTTTTCCATTCTTGTAGATAAAACAAAAAAAACGCAAACGCTATACCAACATACCTTAAATAGGAACAATCTTGCGGCATCTTCTGGAAAGCAAATCAAGGCACTGAACTATGAGAATGCTTCACGCAGAAACACAGGAAGTTTTGCTGTTATTGTTTCAGAAGACCATTCCAAAATACTTGTTCTTTATTACACGCCCTACAAAAAAGGAGAGCCCGAGCAATTTGGAGCTATCTTATTTGATAATGATATGGAAATAATTTGGGAAAATGAATATACATTACCCTATAATGACGAGAATTTTGAAATTAATAAAGTTATTATCGGAAACAATGGCCAATTATTTCTTAATGGAACGAAATATACTGGGAATAAAACAGGTTTTTTCCTTCGCAACGCCAAAGATTACAGTTTTTGCATTTTGTCAACAGATACAAGCGGAAATAATTTTACAGAAAGACCAGTAGAGTTAAAAGATTTCTACATCAGTGATTTGACTATCGGAATCATACCCAACGGTGACATTATCTGTTCAGGATTTACCACTTCAAGAGCTAATTCAACAAGCATAAACGGAGTGTTTTATCTTATCGTTGATCATCAATCTGGTGAAGTTTTAATTGAAACCACAAAACCCTTTGATCATGAGTTTATTAAAGAGGGAATGACAGAAAAACAGGAAAAGAAAACCGATAAAAAGGTGGCAAAAGGAAAAGAAGTGAGTTTGCCGAATTTTGTTTTCAGAGATATCATCCTGAAAGAACAGGGAGGAGCATTGGTTATCGCCGAACAATATTGGATGGTTGTTGTCACGACTACAGATTCAAAGGGAGTTCCTCAAACAATCTATCATTATTACTATAACGATATTATTGTAGTGAGCATTGGTTGTCACGGCCAAATAGAATGGGCATCAAAAATTATTAAAAGACAACATTCTACAGATGACAACGGTTTTTACTCTTCATATGCACTTGCGATAGTTCAGGATAAACTATTTTTTATATATAATGACAATATTGATAACCTTTTATATCCCAAGGAAAAAATGAAGAATTTTGTGCCCAGAACATCAAAAAAAGGCGTGGTTGCATTATGTGAAGTGGATTATCTTGGAAATGTAACAAAGGAAATGTTGTTTTCTTCAAAAGAAGTAGGACTATTACTTGTTCCGAAACTATGTGAACAAACTTCAGAGAATGAGTTATTTCTCAATTGCAAGAAATCTAGTAAGAACAAGTTTGGAATACTCACATTCAAATAAATGCGTGAAAATATCTAAGCTATTTGTGTAGGAAAATGAACTTTACTTTACAATAGAAAATCCTTTTGAGAACAAATTGTCTTTTGTAATTGCTACCAAATAGTAAATGCCTGATGGCAATCGGCTTGTTGCAATAGTTTCCTGATGTTGATTGTTTTCTATATTGAGACTAGTTTCAAACAAAGTTTGACCGTTATAGTTAATAACTTTAATGACGGCATACTCATCTGAGAAATTAGTAAAATAAACATTGATTGCATCGTTCAGTGAAGTGGCTTCGATATGTTTATTGAAACTGCTACAATCTGCATAGGTAATAGCTGCAAAATTCTCGGTTCCATCATAATCGGTATTAAAAAGTTGATAATAATACGTGCCTGCAGAATTATTATCATCTGTAAATGTATAAACTTGCTGAATGTTGCTATTTCCTGCTCCAGAGATGGTTGTCAAAAGGATGAATGAACTCTTATCTTTTGATTTATATATTGAAAAATAATCATTGTTTGTTTCGCTAAAAGTGCTCCATTTCAAAAGAACATCATTTTCGGCACATTGCGCATTGAATAAAACAAGTTCAACAGGCAGATTAGTTGGTGATTCGTATGCGCCCAAATCAACAAAACTTCCCTGAAGTCTTGGTTGTCCATCAATATCAGTAGTCGAAATACCAGAAACTAAAGCATAATTTCCCTTATCAATGCAATCAGAATTTAACTCAAGTTTCCAAGAAGCATTTTCCCATCCTGAAACATTTAAACCACGCCCGGAAGTAGGATTTTCAAATTTTGGACCAGTAGCATTAGCAACATCTAACTGAATGTTACTGGTTCCTATCGGAGGAGTGCCTGAAAACGCAGAATAAGATACTGTCGTTGCATTTGTTGCGGTATTTGTTCCGTTTCCCCATACAATACAATTGTGTATTTTGTGACTATTAGTGTTTCCTATGGAAATAGCTGTCCCATTGTTCACAACAGTAGAATTAATTAATGTGTTTTCCTTGTTTTTTGTACTTGTTGAATGACTCCAACCTACTGGATTGTTATATATAATGCAATTTACTGTTCGACTACGCCTGCAATTTCCATATCCAGCAATACCTCCCGATTGATTATTGGCAACTATTGTATTGATAATTGTAGAATATTGAGCATCTACTGCAATTGCACCACCTGCGCGATTGGAATGAACATAACTATTTTTTACAACAAGATCATTATATGAAGTGGCTTCTTGAGAATAATCAGCGATAAACATCCCTGCTCCGTTTTGAGAACCAGTTAAAAATCCATTATCAGTTATTTCGCAATTATTAATTACTCCATTTTTAAATATATATGCCCCTCCACCGCATGATGCGGAGGATCCGCCAGCATAAGCAGATGGATTCATCACAATATTATTTCCTGAAACAATAGAATTTATCATCGTTGTATAAACAAGATAAACCCCGCCCCCATTATTGGTTTTATTGTTTGTCGCTGTTGGCAAACCTGGATAATTGTCATTAGCCCTGCCCAGATTGTTGTGTATTGTGCTTCCTTCAATAAAACAGAATTTCGTTTTATCTCCCACAGAAACAATTCCTGCACCATCTGTTCTCCAGTAATTAAAAGCACCTATACCAAAAATACCCTTATTGTAAAAACGAGCTCCTACAGCCTCATTTTCTAAAACGAAGCAATTGATAATTCTTGCTCCATTAAACATCGCAATACCAGCTCCTCCATATCTTGCTCTATTGTTTTTAATAATACAATTATGCAATTCTCCGTTTCCTACCAAAGCCGCACCGCCACCTGCGTTATGAACATATCTCTTTTTGGAATCATTAGTGTTTTCAATTGTAATATTTAGATTTGCAAAACCACCACTTATTGTAAAACCATCCATTATTGCGAGTGAAGTCAAATTCTCAGGTATTTGCACATTTATGCCTGAATAAGAAAAACTGCGAAATCCATTTGAACCAAACCAAACCACATGGTAAGATAATGTTGAACTGCCATCAAGAATTGTCGGATATGCAAATTCCCACGCTTTTCCATTGGAAACAAGTTGTCGGCCTCCTGTAGCTCCTATGCCACGACTGGTTTCATTGCCATAAAAGCCACCATACACATTCACTCCTGAATACATGATAAATGATTTGTAAACATTTGCTGTTTGAAGACCGTCAGCATCAGACAAACATTTAGTAGGAAAATAAGTACCTGTTGCTACCCAAACTTCGCATGTATTGGCGGAATTAGCAAAAGCAATATCAATAGCTTTCTGCACTGTGGCAAATGAAGTTCCCCAGCTCAAGCCATTATTTACATCGCTTCCTGCAGTAGTTACATAATAAACAATTAGAGCGTTGGTTTCTTCGGTTTCTACTCCTTTCTGATTATCGGCAAAGCCAAAAGGACAAGTACTAAACCACAAAAGAGCCATCAACAATGGTCTTATGAATGTAGTTTTTAAAAGGAAGGAGTTTTTCATTATTTCAGCATTAAAATAAAACATAAACTCCTGTTCACAAGGCAATTGAGAAAAATCAAATAGATTCAATGTTTCTCATGTAAATATATTGCTAGGTTCTATGAGTTAAAATTTAACGGCAAATTTATGTCCTTTAATCGAAAATATATAATTTTTAACAAATTATTTATTCATAAATTATGTAAGTCAAATGTCATATATAAAATTATAGTCGACCACACATCATAGCAAATCTATTTACATATTCAATTATGAGATATAAAAAACATCATCTATTTTAAAAAAGACCTAACATCTTAATAAAAAAGTGTTTTATAAAAAAAGTTAAAATGCTTACTTTCAAAAAAATGAATGCGTATGCACAAAATAAAAACAGCCTTGTTAGCTGTAACAAGACTGTTTTTTGTAGCGGGGGCTGGATTCGAACCAACGACCTCCGGGTTATGAGCCCGACGAGCTACCACTGCTCTACCCCGCATTGTTTTTTTGCTTAAATTTGCAGGTGCAAAGATACAGTTTTTTTCAACACTAGATAAATAAATTATGCACAAAGCAGGTTATGTTAGTATTATTGGTTTTCCAAATGCCGGTAAGTCCACCTTACTCAATGCATTGCTTGATGAAAAGCTAATGATTGTGACACCAAAAGTGCAGACAACCAGAAAACGAATTTTGGGAATCTATAATGATGAGCACACCCAGATAGTTTTTAGTGATACTCCCGGATTCATTACTGATCCAGGCTATAAGTTACATAAAAAAATGAATTCTAATATTGATGAATCTTTTTTTGATGCAGATGTAATGATTTATATTACAGAACCAGGGGTGCTAGAATTTGGTGAATTGGAAGAAAAACTTCGCTCTCTTACATGCCCACTATTGATCCTTGTTAATAAGGCAGACACTGAAAATGCAGATAGTTTGGGAGCTTATGCAGAACAGCTTCAAACCCTATTTCCTGATGCTGCTGTAAAAATTATTTCAGCTTTGCATGGATTTAATGTTGAGCATATTGTTCCTTTTATCACCGAAAAGCTAAAAGAACATCCTCCATATTTCGACAAAGAACAACTTTCTGACAGAGATGTACGATTTTTTGTATCTGAAATTATTAGAGAGAAATTGCTTTTGCTTTTCTTTCGAGAAATCCCATATTGTGCTGAAGTTGTGATTGATGAATTTAAGGAAGACGAGGACATCAGCAGAATCAGAGCCATTATTTATGTGGAACGAGAAACACAAAAAATGATTATTCTAGGAAAGGGAGGATCTGCCATTAAACAATTGGGAATCCAGGCACGAAAGGATATTGAAAAATTCATTGACCAAAAAATATATCTAGACCTCACAGTGAAAGTATTGAAGAACTGGAGGAACGATGAATCCATTTTAAAAAAACTTGGATATTCATAGAAACTGCAAATATTGGGGATCAAAATAAGAACTTGTCACAGAAGACAGAAACAAACTAATTAGAAAGGTAAAAAAATGAGCAGAATTGTAGCTATAGTAGGCCGTCCCAATGTTGGAAAATCCACTTTTTTCAATCGCCTTATTGGCGAGCGCGTTTCCATCGAAGATAGTACTTCGGGGGTAACAAGAGACAGAATTTACGGAAAAAGTGATTGGAATGGAATTGAGTTTTCGGTTATTGATACTGGTGGATATGTTCATGGTTCTGACGATTCTTTTGAAAGTGCCATCCGCGATCAAGTCAATCTGGCTATTGAAGAAGCAGATGTCATTTTGTTTGTTCTGGATGTCATTGATGGAATTACTCCTTACGACGAAGACATGGCCAATGTTTTGCGAAATTGTGCCAAACCCGTAATTGCCGTTGCAAATAAAGCCGACAACAATAAGCGATATTTAGAAGCCAGTGAGTTTTATTCCTTGGGATTTGAAAAAATATGGCCAATTTCGGCCATCAATGGATCTGGAACTGGTGATTTGCTTGATGAAATTGTAACCGCTTTTCCGGATGCAATAAAAGAAGACACGCTGCCCGAATTACCGAAATTCTGTATTGTTGGCAGACCCAACGCAGGAAAATCATCACTGCTCAATGCTCTCCTTGGAGAAGAGCGAAGTATCGTCACCCCAATCGCTGGAACAACTCGTGATTCTATTCACTCCCACTACACCATGTTTGGTTTTGACTTTTTGCTAATTGATACTGCAGGAATGAGAAAACGCAGCAATGTAAACGAAGACCTTGAGTTTTATTCATACGTAAGAGCCATGCGTGCCATTGAATCATCCGATGTGTGCTTGCTTATGATTGATGCAGAACGCGGAATAGAATCTCAAGATTTAAGCATTTTCAAAATGATTACTGATAATAATAAAGGAGTGGTCATTCTAATTAATAAATGGGATCTTGTTGAGAAAGAAACCAATACTGTTAAAGCTTTTGAAGCCAATGTCAGAGAAAGACTTGCACCTTTTCGTGATTTGAGCATCGTTTTTACTTCTGCACTCACAAAACAACGAATCCATAAGTCCATAGAAACTGCCTTTGACGTTTATAAAAACCGTACACAACGTATTTCCACAAGCAAGCTAAACGAAGTCATGCTTCCTATTTTGCAAGCAACGCCTCCGCCAATGTACAAGGGAAAACGCATGAAAGTGAAATACATAACACAGCTGCCTACCCATTATCCTTCTTTTGTATTTTTCTGTAACCTTCCTCAATATGTGAAAGAACCATACAAACGATTTGTTGAAAATCAGATGAGATCAATTTTTAAGTTTTCAGGAGTACCCATAAAAATATATTTCCGTCAAAAATAATGAAAGTCAGGGTTGATAAATTTCTTCATGCTGTCAGGCTTTTTAAAACACGCTCTTTGTCAACATCCGAGTGTGGGCTTGGAAAAGTAACTGTGAACGGAACTGTTGCCAAAGCATCTCGCGAAATACAGGCAAATGATGAAATCACCATCCGTTTTCATGGTTATTTTCGCATGTTCAGAGTCATTCAAGTGCTTGAAAAACGAGTGGGCGCTCCACTGGTTGAAAAACACATTTTGGAAATCACTCCTGAAGAAGAAATTATAAAAAAAGAGATGAGCCACGCCAATCATAATGAGTTTAGACCTAGGGGCTCAGGTCGACCGACAAAAAAAGAAAGAAGAGACATTGAAAAAATAAAAAAGAGTTAAAATAATCCGTAATTATGTTAAAATTCAACTATTATAAATCTATTCTTGTAGATTTGTAAAAAAGATTAATGCGATTTTTTCAAACCCTTTTGTTAATCACATGCCTACTTCTGATTGACTTTCAGGTTTCGGCTCAACATCAAGCCTCTTTGCACGCCGATCTTGGGAGCACAGCAATGCATTCCTCTCTTTATCTCCGAACTGCATTAACCGGAAAATCAACATTCAACTCATACAGTGCTCAATATGGAGTACTCGTTCACTGCATAGACAACTTAAAATCAGGATATTCAAGTTCATTTGTTTCGGCAGAAAGAGAATTTGCATTAAAAAAGAACAAACTGAATGCCCTTGTTTATTATCTACATTCATACCCTTCATCAATTTTGGGAGAAAATAATTTTGGATTCAAACTCAACTACGAAACAAGCCACTGGGACTTGATGTTAGGGAATAATTCAAGGCGATATGCTCTGCGCAAAGATTTTAGACAACAACTCACTCCAGAGCAACAGCAAGACTATAAAATTTCTGAATGGAGAAACCTACTGTATCGAATTTGCTACAGAATAAAACCAGAAGAGCATCTCTGGAATCTCAAAGCAGGTGTGACCAATTCTGATTTTTTTCACATTAGCCAAGCAACAAATCCAATGCTTTTCACAGAATTTAATTACCTCCTCAATGAAAAACTGAGATTGAATTGTTCGGTTTTCTATAAGGTAGCCGGATCTATGAATTTACAAGCAGATTATTTTGGATATTTCATAAGAACAGGAATCCAATGGAAAATAAAATAAAATATTTTTTTGTGGTCATCTTTGCAGTTCTACTTCATGGCTGCGATCTTGATTTTTCTGGCTTTGTTAAACCTCACACACCTGTTAACAAGCGCTTTGCACAATCCAACCAATGGAACAACTCTCAAAGCCCGCGAATTGTTTTTATAGCCGACACATCATACACTGTTCACATTGCCGGCGATAGCCATATTGGGAGCACAAATAGTATTCAAGCTCTTTTTGATTCTTCGGCAACACCCAAAACAACAGCACTGTTCATTGCTGGCGATATAACAACAGGGAAAAAAGATGATTATGATGTTCTTAAAAAATTCACCGACTCATCCTCTGGTGTCTGTTATAATTTCATGGTTGGGAACCACGATTTGTATTTTAACGGATGGAAAAGTTTTTATCAATATTATGGTTCATCATCCTACACGCTTAGTGTTGTTACTCCTACCTTCTCTGACCTTTTTATTTGTCTTGATTCAGGAAGCGGCACCTTAGGAAATGATCAACTAAAATGGCTCAGAGATATTCTGACAAACTACAGGAGTTCATATAAAAATTGTTTTGTCATCACACACGTCAATTTTTTTAGAAACAGAATGGGACTGACTGCCAATCCAAACATTGAAGAGATTCATGTTTTACTTGACCTTTTTGCTCAACACAATGTCAATTATGTGATTACGGGTCACGACCATTATCAGTATGAGGAAACATTTGGAGAAACAACATATATTACAATGGATGCTATTGTAGAAGGATTTAAGAATCCAACATTTTTGAAATTAAATATTTCAAAAGAAGAAATACAACATGCATTTATTCCTTTAGAATAAAACTCTCCACTTTCTAAACGTAAAACGATTTATTTTCACAGTTTCAAATTAAAACTGATGAGTTTTTCATTATATTAAAAAAAAAATTATAAATGTCGAATTTGGATCGTCATGAATTTAGACCAAAACACAGACATGATTCGACGAAAAAGGGAAAAAGATATATTGAACAGACATCAGGCGCAAAGCCTTGCCAATACTTGCTTTGACAAAACAGATTGAATTCCTGAATTCGGACATAAATAACTTTTTAATCTGACAATATTGTCATATTATTGCATTACCTAGAATTATAATGTATAAAAATTAAAAACTCCGTCGTGCGAAAACTCATAAAACTTTCAGGAATATTTCTATTACTTATCTCCATTAAGTCTTTTTCTCAATGCCCTGCTGTTGCTGATTTTGATTTTCAAAGAATGTGTAATGACGGTGTGGTAAACTTCACTGACCAATCGTATATTGCTGGCACTGGACTCATTGTTGGCTGGAACTGGGACTTTGGTGACGGCAATACTTCTGCCATACAAAACCCAAATCATGATTTCATTCCTGGATTCACATATAACGTACAACTCGCAGTTACGGATTCTTCAGGATGCTCAGACACAATCATCATCCCTGTGTTTGTCAACCCACTTCCATCTGCGTCATTCACGTTCAACCCCAACAACATCTGCTCTGAAGCAATAATCAATTTCACAAATAACAGCACAGGATTAGGAATTACTTATTCATGGGATTTTGGCGATGGCGGGCCTACCTCTACCCAGCCTAATCCCACTCACAGCTACATCGCTTTTGGATGTGGATCTCAAAATTTCAATGTCACACTCACAGTAACTGATTTAAACGGCTGTACATCTACAGAAACTCAAATTGTTACAGTATTACAGCAACCAGAGGTAATGTTTGTTGAAAACAATGGATTTACGTTTTGTCATACAGATACAACAAACATTCTTGATAATGCCATTGTTTATAATTTTTCTCCTAGTGCGGGATGTATCACTTCATATACGGTTGACTGGGGCGATGGCACTCCTATTGAAAATATAACCCCTCCTTTTGACGCAGCAAATCCAATTCAGCATACCTACACTACGCTTGGTTATTATACTGTCACCTTCACAGCTATCGGAGCAAACGGCTGTATAACAACAGATATTCAATCAGCTTCCATTGAGAGCAATCCAGTTGCAGTTCTCATAGGACCTCCAATGGGGACAAACACAGGATGTGCACCAATGCAAATTTGCGTTACAAATATGAGCCAGAACATCTCCTCCACCACCAATCTTGAACTAGACTGGGGTGATGGATTTACTGAGATTTTGCCACCATCGGCTGTGGGCGACACCGTTTGCCATATTTATCATGTGAGCGGATGCGAAAATGGAGTCATGACCAATTATTCAATCACACTAACTGCAAGCAATACATGTGACTTCTCAAGCAATACTTGGTCACCAATCAGGATTTTTACACCTCCTGAAGCAGAGTTTATAATAGTTGACGACAGCATTTGCATTGATGATCTCGCCGTTTTTATAAACACCACTGAGCCAAATAGTTGCGCGTTCAGTGCGTTTACCACATATACATGGGATTTCGGCGACGGTTCAACTTTCGGTCCCACACCTGTTCACTGGTCAACATTGCCTCAACAAACAGTTACACATTCATACGGTGATACAGGAACCTATATTGTGACAGTCACAGCTACCAACAATTCACCAAACGGATGTGGCTCTTCCGAATACAGTATGTCTATATATGTCAGCGATGCTTATGCTCAATTTGATTGGGATACAGTTTGTTTTGGAGATCCTACACTATTTACAGATCAATCATGGGCACCAGGTGCAACAATTATCAGTTGGGAATGGAATTTTGGTGATGGCAGCACTTCCACACAACAAAACCCCATACACACCTATAACTCATGGGGTGATTTTACTGCATGCTTGGCCGTCACTTCAAATTTAGGATGTACAGACACCATTTGTCATATTATCCATGTGGATACACTCCCCTTCGTTGAGTTTACCTTTGACACTATTTGTTTTGGAGACACAACACATTTTACAAACCTTTCGTTCGGACATGGTTCGACCATTGTCAGCAATCAATGGTTTTTCGGTGACGGAAACACATCAACAGAGACCCATCCTTCGCACTATTACAACGCTTCGGGAAGCTATACCGTAACTCTTATTGTTATTGATTCAAACGGGTGTACAGATACTATTCAGCATATTGTCCCTGTGAGCCCACCACCTGAGGCAAATTTCACAGCCGACACCACCTGTTTTGGCTATCCCACAGGATTTGTATCCACTTCTACAACTTCATTTGGAACAATTGTAAGCTGGGAGTGGGAATTTGGAGATGGCTCTACCGCAATAGGGGCCAACACCTCACATACGTATGGAGATACGGGAGTATATTATGTTACTCACATTGTTATTACTGATATTGGATGCACCGATACAATAGTTTTACCTATTTATATAAGCCCAAATCCTGAGGCTAATTTTTCGGCAGACACAGTCTGTGCTGGAGATCCAACTAGCTTTACCGATTTGTCCGACGGCAACGGAACCACAATTACAACATGGCAATGGAACTTTGGTGATGGCAATACTTCTGCTGATCAAAACCCAACTCACATATACTCACAAGGAGGCACGCATAATGTCACACTGATAGTGACCAATCAATTTAACTGCATCGACACGGTGATTTTACCCGTTTTTGTGGACTCCATCCCATTTGCGAATTTCAGCTTTGTTCCAGCCTGCCTTGGATATTCTACAATTTTTAATGATGAATCCGTGACATTCGGCTCTACAATTACTAGCTGGGAATGGAATTTCGGTGATGGAAGTACCTCCACGATTCAAAACCCTACACACACTTATGGTTCTTCAGGAACATTTACAGTGACACTGATTGTAACTAACAGCAATGGCTGTACAGATACCATTTCTTTACCTGTAACAGTATATGAACCACCTGTGGCAGATTTCACATGGATAGGATCATGCCTTGGGTTTTCAACAGATTTTACAGATACTTCGGTGCCCGCTAGTGGAGCGATTTCCACCTGGAATTGGGATTTCGGTGACGGAAGCGGCACTTCCAATGCGCAAAACCCATCTTATACATATTCTAACACTGGGTTTTACAATGTGACTCTGATTGTTACTGATATTAACGGGTGCGCAGACACAATAGTTCAAAGTATTTATGTAGGGCCTTTGCCAACAGCTGAGTTTTCAAATACATCAGCTTGTGCTGGAGACACTGTGTTTTTTACTGATCTATCAAATGGAAATGGACATCCAATCACAACTTGGGAATGGGATTTTGGTGATGGAAGCACTTCCAATTTACAAAACCCTTCACATCAATTTGGATCATCAGGAACATTTACAGTTCAACTTATCGTTGTTAATGATCTTGGATGTGTCGATACAATCACGCATATAATCATTGCAGATTCCCTGCCAACAGCTCAATTTTCAGCGATTCCTGTTTGTTTGGGAGATACAACATATTTCAATGATGCCTCTTTGCCCAACGGAGGAACCATTAACTCATGGTATTGGGACTTTGGCGATGGAAACACCAGTAATCAACAGCACCCAGCACATCTTTATACAAGCGATGGAACATTCAATGTTACCCTTGTGGTTGAAAACACCGCTGGATGTATAGACAGCATCACCATACCTATCATAGTGAGACCTTTGCCGGTGGCAGATTTTGATTGGATTTCAGCTTGTGTAAACCAACAACTCAGCTTTAACGATCTGTCATCAGGAAGCGGGGCTATTAATTCGTGGCAATGGGACTTTGGTGATGGAATAGGCAGTTCGATAGTTCAAAATCCAGATTATTCATATAGTATTGTTGACACCTATGACGTAACCCTCATTGTAACTGACGTTTTTGGCTGCGAAAACTTTGTTGTCATTCCTGTAATCGTAGAGACCGTGCCAACAGCTCAGTTTTTTGCTGATTCAGTATGTTTAGGTGCCTTTACATCTTTTACTGATTTATCAAACGGGAATGGTTCGGTCATTACCACATGGGACTGGGATTTTGGTGACGGAAATACTTCTGCAACACAAAATACACAAAATCAATATCCTGCATCAGGAGATTACACCGTACAACTGATTGTCTCCAATACTGCCAACTGTGCTGATACAGCCACAGCGCAGATTTTCGTAAAACCCACACCCGATGCAAATTTCAGTTCTATTGATGTTTGCGACGGCAATGCAATAACCTTTAATGATTTATCAATCCATAATTCGTTAAACATTCAAAGCTGGTCATGGGATTTAGGTGACGGAACAACAACAACGATGCAAAACCCTTCAAATACTTACGCGGGACCTGGAATCTATGGAGTAGAGCTAATTGTTGTTAATGACTGGGGTTGTTATGATACTATTTTGCAAAACGTTGAAGTGTATGCCCTTCCCATACCCGAATTTGCAGCTGGTGTTGCTTGTCTGGGCTTTGAAACTTCTTTTCAAGATCTTTCTACTCCACAGGGAAGTCCGATTAACTCATGGCATTGGGACTTTGGTGATGGCGTAGGCACATCTGCTCAACAAAATCCTGACTGGACTTATTCTACAGGAACGCCTCCCTATAATGTTACTCTTATTATTGAAGATGCTAACGGATGTACAGACAGCATCAGCCATAGTATCGACCTTCATCCACAGCCTGTTGCTAACTTCAGTGCCTCAACCGCATGCAGTCAGTCTCCAACTCAGTTCAATGATCTTTCTGTTCCGGCATTCGGGACAATGCAAACATGGAGCTGGGATTTTGGCGATGGAACTGGGAACAGCAATGTGCAAAATCCTGATTATACATACGCTCCTGTTGGTGCTGTAACAACATTTAATGTGACGCTCATTGCTACAGACAGTAACGGATGTCCAGATACTACAATGCAATCGGTTACAGTTAATCCTCAACCATTGGCTGATTTTACAACTGATACAGTATGTTCGGGAAGCACGACACATTTTTTTGATATATCATCACCACTCACAGGGACAATACAAACATGGGACTGGGATTTTGGAGATGGTTCAGGAACAGCAATACAGCAAAATCCTGTTTACACATACAACACAGTAACAAGCATTACCAATTTCACTACAACACTTGTTATCACAGATAGCAATGGCTGTTCAGATACCATTGTGAAAAACGCAGTGATTAATCCTTTGCCCGTACCGGATTTTTCAGCAACTACAATGTGTACCGGTGATGCAACCACATTCAACGACCTGTCCTTCAGCAATGGTGGCAATATTACCTCGTGGGACTGGGACTTTGGAGATGGCGTTGGAAATTCTACTACTCAAAGCCCGACATATACATATACAACAGTACTCAATCCAACAACGTTTGACGTGAACCTCTCCATTGAGGATGTCAATGGATGTATAAAAGACACTACGCTTCCAGTTCTTGTGAATCCACTTCCTATTGCAGACTTTAACAACAATGCCACATGCTCAGGCTTCCCATCATCTTTTACAGACTTGTCTGGAAGCACAGGAGGCACTATTGACACTTGGTCATGGGATTTTGGAGACGGTTCTGGAACTTCAAATCAACAAAACCCTGATTATACTTATGCTTCTACCTCAACAATAGACGTTTATGATGTTACACTTACGGTCACAGATGAAAATGGTTGTAGCGATGCAATCATGTATCAGGCCACTGTGATTCCCTCACCAAACAGCGATTTTGTCAGCGACAGTGTTTGCTCAGGAATTACTGCACAATTTAATGATTTGTCATCCACACTCGGGGGAACGCTTGTATCTTGGAACTGGGATTTCGGTGACGGCACTGGAAACAGTAATCTTCAAAACCCCGATTACTTATACGGCAACGTACTTGCCACAACAACTTATCAAGTCGAACTTGTGGTAGAAAACTCATTTGGTTGCCGTGATACAATCAATCAAATATCAGTAGTGTATCCACTTCCCGTTGCAGATTTCTCTACTGATACAGTGTGTATGGGTGGCGTAACAAACTTTTTAGATGAAAGCACTGGTCCAGGAGGAAATCTCACGACTTGGTCATGGGATTTTGGTGACGGCTCAGGAACTTCAAATCAGCAAAACCCACAATACACGTATTTAAACCACGGTTTTTACCAAGTTGAAGTCAATGTGACTGATGTGAACTCTTGTCAAGGAACTATTGTTCATACAGTATTTGTAGATTCGCTTCCCATGCCTTCCTTTACATGGACACCAACATGTGCGCCTGGGATCATTAATTTCAACAACACATCTGACGGAAACGGAAGCATAATTGTTTCATACTTGTGGAACTTTGATGATGGCTACATGGGTGGAATGCAGAATCCTATTCATTACTTTTCTTCAAACGGAGATTACGATGTAAGTCTGTATGTGCATAATAACAGAGGATGTTCTAACATTGTGGTGGTTACCGTTTCTGTTAACCCAGGCCTTGAAGTAGATTTTACCGCTGCAAGTGTCTGTCTTGGCGAAGATATGTATTTCCTTCATTCACTGGTAAACCCCAACATGCCAATAGAAACTTGGCTCTGGAGTTTTGGTGACGGAACATATTCAACCGATCCCAATCCTGTTCATCTCTATAATCAACCAGGCACATATAACACACTGCTGACAGTAACAGATTCTCTTGGTTGTGATTTTACTATAGCTCATCAGGTAACAGTTTATGTCAATCCCGTTGCAGATTTCAACGCAACAACAGTTCAAGTAAATAATCCCACATCGTTTACAGATCTATCATTTACAGCCAATGGATTTATCGCATCATGGCAATGGAGTTTTGACGATGGAGGAACCTCAACACAGCAAAACCCCATGCATACCTACACAAATGCAGGCACATACATGGTTACTCTAATAGTTTTCAATGATTTTGGATGCAGTGACACCATTACCCATCCGGTTATTGTAAATGCTATAGTCAGTGCTGATTTCATTGCAGACACAGTGTGCTCGGGTACTCCAACCACATTTACTGATCTTTCTCACACAGGAATTGGTACAATAACTTCGTGGTACTGGAATTTTGGAAACGGCTATTCTTCAGTGCTTCAAAATCCTCAACATGTATATGCTTCTGATGGAATATATACTGTCACCCTTATTGTAACATCCGATTTTGGCATTCTTGATACAGTAAGTTATCAGATAGTTGTTTTAGAATCACCAACAGCAGACTTCACATCCACAGAAGTGTGTTTTGGAAATCCCACTGGTTTATTTGATCAATCTTCAGGAAACATCTTTCCTGTTTCAGAATGGCAATGGCAAATGGGTGATGGAACTTCATCCCTTCAACCTACAGTTCAACATTATTACCAATCAGCCGGACAATGGCAGGTGCAACTCGTTGCAACAAACACAATAGGCTGTTCAGACACTATTATTAAACCAGTAAATGTCTGGGAAATTCCACAAATATCATTTGATGCTGATCCTAGAGATGGATGCTTACCACTCAACGTTCACTTTACAGATTTGACCGCAATTGGCGATGGTGTCATTGTGAGCTGGTTATGGGATTTTGGTGATGGATATACTAGCGTTTCTGCCGGGGGAGCAGTTCACAATTATCCATATCCTAGCATTTTTGATGTCAGTCTGTCCGTCGTTTCAAATCATGGATGTGAAAGCAGTCTTACAGTTCCCAATATGATTCAGGTTTATCCTTCACCAACAGCAGCATTTTTCTTTCAGCCTACAACACCAACAATCGCTGAGGGAGTTGTATTTACTGACATGTCGCTTGGTGCAAACCAATGGTGGTGGGATTTTGGAGACAATGGATCATCTTTTGAACAATCTCCAATGCATCATTATTATCACCCTGGAAGCTATACGGTTGTTCAGGTTGTTTACAATGAATACGGATGTGCTGACACCACCAGCATGAGAATCCGACTAGACAACGATGAAATGATATGGTTTCCAAATGCAATTTCTATCAATGGCGATGGACAAAATGAAGTTTTCCATGTGTACGGCTCAGGATGGCAGTCGGAGAATTTTGAATTGAGAATTTTCAGCAGATGGGGAAAAGAATTATTTTATACCACAGACATCAATAAAGGATGGGATGGCACAGATTCCAACTCTGGCGAAAAAGTTCAAATAGGCGTATATGTTTGGAAAGTAAAAGTGATGGATTTCTCCTACAATATTATAAATTACAAGGGTGTTGTAACAGTTATTCAATAATCGAAAAATTTATACTTTTGCCACAAATCTTATCTGTGAAAACTTTTTTACTGCCTTTGTTACTGCTCTTTTCCTTTGGACTCTATGCACAGCAGAAGGGTTCAGTTTATGATTCCCGTAACGGAAAAGTGTATGGCACCATCCAGATTGGCGAACAACTATGGATGACCGAAAACCTAAACTTTGTTACAGATACAGGCAGTTGGTGCTATGATGACAGTCATGAAAACTGCGCTTTATTTGGAAGGACCTATGATTTTCATACAGCTAAAAATGTATGCCCAGAAACCTGGAGTCTGCCGTCAAAAGCGGATGTTCAGAAACTTTTTGAATATGTGGGCAATCAAAACACAGTCGCTTCTTTAAAACAAGGAGGAGATTCAGGATTTGACGCACTTATGGGAGGCTGGAGAGGCGAATATAATGGCTCATATCACAAAGGAAAAGAAACAAAATTCTGGACATCCACCACTGGAAATGCCATCAACTCCTGGTATTTTGGGATCTATGAAAACCAAAACATAGTGAGGATTGATTACGACAGCAGAGGAATGGGATTTTATGTTCGTTGCATAAAAACTCAGAAGAATTAATTATTGGTAAACTAAAATAAAGTCTCTTTTTCTGCGTCTTGCTCAAGAAAAAAGGCCTTTATTGTTCTATATAATTTTAAAACAAAAAAAGCCGGAATAACCCGGCTTTTTGATTTGTAAAAAGGACTTTTACTTTACAATAGAAAACCCTTTTGAAAATAAATTATCTTTGGTAATTGCTACCAAATAATAAATGCCTGATGGCAATCCATTAGTTATAATCTCTTCTTTATGCTGATTATTTTCAATATTGATGTTTGTTTCAAACAGAGTTTTGCCATTATAGTTAATGATCTTAAGCACAGCATATTCATCTGAAAAATTGATAAAATAGACATTGAGTGCATCGTTGAGTTGAATGGCCTCAATATATTTGCTGAGATTGTTACAATCTACATAAGTAGTGGCTACCAAGTCTTCAGTTCCATCATAATCTGTATTAAAAAGCTGATAATAATATGCTCCAGTAGAATTATTCCTATCGGTAAATGTATAAAACTGTGGAATATTACTGTTTCCTGCTCCAGAAATGGTTGTCAAAAGGCTGAATGAACTTTTATCTGTTGATTTATAGATTGAAAAATAATCGTTGTTTGTTTCACTAAGAGTATTCCATTTAAGAAGAACATCATTATCTGAACATTGCGCATTGAATGAGATAGCTTCAACAGGCAACGGCACACTTGATCTTGCAATGGCAAACTGGGAAAATGAAGTCATATTCCTTCTCAGCGCATACCCACTGGCAAGCGTTCTTCCTGCTGATCCAACCGGTGCAAGGATTCCACCAAGGGCAGACCAATCAAAAGCAACACCTGAAGCATCTGATCGCTTAACTGGGCCAAACTGATTATCCAAAATCCCGACAAAAGGATTTGAGCCACCTCCATCATTAAACCAAAGTCTGATATCATATAAACCAGAAACTGGTTGACAATTGGGAATAAATTGCCAGAGCCCTTCAGTGCAGACATTAGCATAAGGAGTTCCATCATCGATTGCTTTTACAGGGTCTAAAGCTCCTGTATTTGTAAATGGAGTTACAAAATATGCATCAATAAATGAAATTCCAGCTAAGTTGTGACTAACAATCTGAGCTAGAGTAAATCTGTTACTAATCCCCACAGGGAAAGCATATATGCCAGTATTTGTTGCCATATACCTTCGCATATTCCCTTGAATATAGCTATTTGCATTGCCATTGCTGACTGCGATAGGATAGGTGTTGTAAATAATGACTCCATTTCCTCCTGTGATTATCTTCCCATTTGTAAGAGTAAGAATACCTGTTGCACCAAGTGTCATATGAGCGTTAAGAGTAACACCGGGACCCGTATGATTCATGGTTACATGATTAAGAATAAGATTTCCTCCAGGTTTATATGATTGAGCAGATGATCCATAAAAAACAAGTCTACCTGTGGTTCCAATATTTGTATACGTTGTACCTGCTAAAGCATTGTTAAAATTACCTCCGACACTGATAGTATTTCCACTTGTTGAAAAAATACTTGTTGCATTCGATGTTGTAAAATTTCCAGCAATATTGATATCCTGAAGAGAAGTAACAGAACCTCCGGTCTTTGTCACAGTCAAGTGTCCAAGGCTGTTTGCTCCGGTAAGACTACCCTGAATACTCTGAGCAACTGCAGCATTATTAAACAAAATTGTTGCTGTTGGATTGATGTGCAGTGCTCCATAATTAGTAAAATGCTCACAAACGCGTAATTGACGATTTGCATTTACTGTCAGAGAAGCACCTGCCTGAACACTGATACTTTTGCACTCAGCTCCGACAGCATTAATAATCGGCTGGTTTATAGGGCCATTGACCACAATAGCATCGATACTACATGAAGGAATAGCACACCCACCCCAATTAATAACATTAAACCAATCAGTATTTACCCCACCAGACCATGTAAGGCTGGTTGGTGTCGCATAAGTAAGTGGAGAGGAAAACATATCAATAGTAAAGCCTGTATTGTTTCCACTCCAATTCCAAATTAAAAGCAAATACGTTTGTCCTGCTGTAACGGGAAGGACAGAACAGAAAGGATCTCCACCAGCAGCTTCACTTGTTCCTGAATATCCTGTGCGCAAACCTGTAGTTCCAGAAGTACCAGAAAAATTACATCTTGTCATAGCCAATGTACCAGCCTGTATTTGAGCACAAGCAGACGGATTTCCTGTGATATTAAAAAGTGCCCAGTCATAATCAGTGGACGGAAGATTGGGATTGATATCAAAAATCATCGTTCCATTTGAGGAAACTGGAATAGTGTACCAGACAGTATTATTTTGTGTTCCAAACGAAAAACATCCATAAGGAGTTGAATAATCACAAACAGAACCTGAGCCTGTAAAGCCAGGGTCACCGACAACAGTTTGCTGATTACAAATTTGAGTAGCTGCAGCGCAATCCTGCTGAGGGATAAAAGGCCAGTTATTTGTTCCATCAATCACCCATATCTGAAAAGTTCCTATAAGATCATATGAACCGTCAACCCTGACGTAATAGGTAACTCCCGGAATAAGACCTGTTACATGCAAAGCTGAGTTATTTGATGTT
>Ga0265295_1000808_pt1 | contig 59185 bp, 58 predicted proteins | sample Munlansysbiofilm_FD_192503 | JGI IMG/M metagenome (GOLD analysis project Ga0265295, IMG submission 192503) | Leachate microbial communities from a municipal landfill in Southern Ontario, Canada - Methane capture system biofilm | ecosystem: Engineered > Solid waste > Landfill > Unclassified ... | reverse complement strand
AATATTAAAAAAATAAAAATAAATCTGAGATCTTTGTCATATACTGCGAAACACTGTGATATACAATTGCATGGATTCACACAGTGCAAATAAATAAAAAAAAATAAAAACTCTGAGAAACTCTCCCGTCTTGACGGGACAAGTCGTGTCAAAAACAGAGATACACTGTGATACGTTTTTTTATGAACCCCTTAACTCTAAAAAAATGGAAACAAATCAAATAACCCATGAGATTTTGGATTCGGCCTATAAAATTCATTCAGCATTAGGTCCGGGATTACTGGAGTCGGCATATAAGGCATGTCTGATTTATGAGCTTAAAAAGAAGGGGTTTAAGATTGAAGTTGAGAAAGCACTTCCATTAATTTATGAAGAGGTAAAATTAGATTGTGGATATAGAATTGATATCCTTGTTGAGAATAATGTAATTATCGAGCTAAAGGCGGTAGAAGCATTTACTGACGTTCACACAGCCCAGGTGCTCACCTATCTTCGACTTTTGGGAAAACATGTAGGTCTGCTGTTGAATTTTAATACCAAAAGTCTTAAAGATGGCATTAAGAGGCTGGTTCTTTGATAAAATGGTTGCACAGAGTCACACAGTGAATTTTTGGTTGCACAGAATTGCACAGTGTTAAGCAAAGAGTCACACAGTGTAATTTTTTAAAAAAAACAAAAAGAACTCTGAGAAACTCTGTGTCAACACTGTGATACACTGTGAAATATTTTGATCCTGAAAAGTAATTTATATGATTAAAGTTGGAATAACCGGTCAGGCTGGATTTGTAGGTACACACTTGTACAATACCTTAGGCTTATATCCTGAGCGGTTTGAAAGAATTAATTTTCACGATGATTACTTTCAGGATAGCGAAAAATTAAAAGTTTTCGTTCAATCGTGTGACACAATAGTTCACCTGGCTGCCATGAACCGCCACAATGATCCGGAAGTGCTCTACGATACCAATATCGGACTCGTTAAACAACTGATTTTGGCCTGCGAAGAAACCCAATCAACCCCGCATATCCTTTTTTCATCAAGTACCCAGGAAGAACGCGACAATCTTTATGGAAAATCCAAGAAAGAGGGGCGTAAACTTCTGGAACAGTGGGCATTAAAAAACAGCGGAAACTTCACCGGTTTTATTATCCCCAATGTCTTTGGGCCTTTCGGTCATCCTTATTATAATTCAGTTGTGGCTACCTTTTGTCATCAACTTACGCACAATGAAGCACCGGGGATTGAAATAGACGGAGAAATCAAACTGATTTATGTTGGAGAGTTGGTAAGCGAAATCATCCAACATATAGAAATGATGAGCGCTGAGATAGAAGGCGGCAATGCTGACATCGTTCCCATAAAGCATACCGCTACCATCAAAGTATCGGAATTGTTGCATAAGCTCACAAATTTCAAGGAAAACTACTTTGATAAAGGGGTAATCCCAAATCTGGATAATTCCTTTGAACGAAACCTTTTCAACACCTTCCTTTGTTACATCGACCATGAATCTTTCTTTCCGTACTTCCTGAAACTTAACACGGATAACAGAGGCAGCTTTGTTGAGACCATTAAATTGAACAGTGGGGGACAAGTAAGTTTTTCAACCACCGTTCCCGACATTACGCGGGGCAATCATTATCACACCCGAAAAGCGGAACGGTTTGCAGTAATTAAAGGCAAAGCCCGGATTGAACTTCGCCGGATAGGCACGGATGAAGTCCTGACTTTTGAACTTGATGGCAGTCAGCCTGCATTTGTAGATATGCCCATCTGGCATACCCACAACATCACAAACATTGGCAAGGACGAATTATATACCATTTTCTGGATCAACGAATTCTTTAATCCTGATGACCCGGATACTTATTTTGAATCAGTCTGAAAAGGCATGAAGCTGGCCGACCAAAAGTTAAAGTTGCACAAAAGGCTCAAGGTGCTTGAAGTCGGGGATGATTACCTGCTTGCTTCCAGGGGGTACAAAGTGATGAAGAAGTTACTTCCCGATGGCAAATGGAGACCCGTTGCTGCTATTCCGGAATTTACCAACAGACTATTGGCTCATTCCCGGTTGATTGCCCGTTTGTTGAGGCTGGAAATATATTTTATGAAAACACTTTCCAACGGAACCCTGATCGCCATTGCCCGGAAAGGCATCTTTAAATTGAATCCCGGAGAAAATAGGTTTACGAAATGTTTTGACATAACCCGTGGCACCCGGCCCATGAATTTTGCAGAAGATGAGACAGGAAACATCTATTTTGGCGAATATTTTCACAATGCCGAGCGCGATAAAGTGCATATTTACCAATCTTCTGACAACGGTGATACGTGGCAGAAAGCTTATACTTTTACACAAGGATCAATACGGCATATTCATGGTATCCATTTCGATACTTTCACCAGAAGATTGTGGGTAACCACCGGCGACCTGGAAAATGAGTGCATTATTGGCTTTACAGAAGACAAGTTTCACTCTTTTACAGAAGTTTTCAGGGGAGGGCAGGAGTTCAGAACCTGTAAGCTGCTTTTTACGGAAAAGGAGATTTTTTACGGAACGGACTCGGAGCTTGAACAAAACCGGCTTAAGGTTTTCAACCGGGAAACCCTTGAAATTCGCAATCTTGCTGAAGTTCAGGGCTCTGTAATTAATGCAACTCAAATTAAGGGTTTGTTATTTTTCAATACTACGGTTGAACCATCAGTGGTGAATACCGATCAACATTCTTATATCTGGATGGTTGATGTTGCTTCCGGGCAAGTAAAGGAGATTCAAAAATTCAGGAAAGACAAGCTGGATCACCGATATTTTCAATTTGGACAATGTTATTTTCCTGAGAACAGTGCAAAAGAAAACGATTCTTTGTATTTTTCAGGATGTGCACTCAAAGGCATTGATGGGCATAGTGTTGAAATGAGCTTAAATCAATAAATATACAAGAAATGAAGAAATTAAAAGTTTTGACTGTCGTAGGCACCCGGCCGGAGATTATCCGCTTATCCAGGGTTTTGGCCAAACTGGATGAAAGTCCGGCTATAGAGCACGTATTGGTGCACACCGGTCAGAATTATGATTATGAATTGAATGAAATATTTTTCAAGGATCTGGGCCTGAGAAATCCTGATCATTATCTGAATGCCGCGGGAAAAAATGCTGCAGAAACCATCGGCCAGATTCTCATCAATATAGATCCGGTGCTAGAGCAGGAAAACCCCCATGCCTTTCTGGTTCTTGGTGATACCAACAGTTGCCTGTGTGCCATTCCTGCCAAAAAGCGCCACATTCCGGTATTTCATATGGAAGCCGGCAACCGTTGTTTTGACCAAAGGGTGCCTGAGGAAACCAACCGTAAGATTGTAGATCACATCAGCGATATAAATTTAACATACAGCGACATAGCCCGGGAATATCTGCTTCGGGAGGGGTTAAGTCCGGACAGAATCATCAAAACCGGCAGCCCGATGTTTGAGGTGTTGAATCATTATCTGCCCCGGATAGGGCAATCGGATATTTTGAAACAATTGAATCTCACCAAAGATCAATATTTTGTAGTATCGGCACACCGGGAAGAGAATATTTCATCGGATAAAAACTTTGCTAACCTCATTGTTATATTAAATCAGCTTGCGGAAAGCTATCATTTGCCGGTAATTGTAACTACACATCCCCGAACCCGTAATCGGATAGAACAGGAAGGTATTCAGTTTAGTCCACTGGTACAATTGATGAAACCTTTTGGTCTAACCGATTACATCCATCTGCAAATGAACGCCCGGGCAGTGCTTTCTGATAGTGGAACCATTAGTGAAGAGTCTTCTATATTGAATTTCAGGGCATTGAATATACGCGAAGCCCATGAGCGCCCCGAAGCTATGGAAGAAGCATCCGTAATGATGGTTGGCCTGAATCCCGAGCGTGTAATGCAGGGTTTGCTGCAGTTGGCGGATCAGTCGGTTAAAGAACGGACTTTCAGGCAGGTGGCTGATTATTCCATGACGAATGTGTCTGATAAAGTGGTAAGGATTATTCTTTCGTATACTGATTATGTTAACCGAGTGGTCTGGAGTATGGATTGATCTGTGATCTGTGATCAGTGATCTGTGATCAGTAATCTGTGATCAGTAATCTGTGATCAGTAATCTGTGATTCATGATCAGTAATCAGTGATCAGTAATCTGTGATCAGTAATCAGTGATCAGTAATCAGTGATCAGTAATCAGTGATCAGTAATCAGTAATCAGTGATCAGTAATCTGTGATCAGTAATCTGTTATAAACCAACAGCAATCGGCCCGCGGATCGCCCATCTTAGATCACCCATCATTATTTATTGATCATTTATAAAAGATAAAAAAATGAGAACACACCATGATTTAGATGTTTGGAAGAATGCAATTCAGTTCGTTACATTAATTTATAAATCAACTGAATCTTTCCCTAAAAGTGAAGTTTATGGTATTACGAATCAGATTCGAAGATCAGCAGTTTCTATTCCATCAAACATTGCTGAAGGTGCAGCCCGAACGACTACAAAAGAATTTTCTCATTTTTTAGCTATAGCGCTAGGTTCTCTGGCTGAACTAGAAACCCAATTGATTATTTCTAAAAACCTAGACTATTTGGATGAAATTCAATTTGATAAATTGCTTTTTGATTTGGTCATAATTAGAAAAATGACCATTGGGCTTAAGAGGTCAATCAACAAAGTTTAAATAATACTAACAGATCACTGTTTACTGATCACAGATCACTCATTCAAAATGAATATTCTCTTCCTCACCCTTTCCCGCTTCACCAGCATCAATGACCGGGGCATTTATCCCGATCTGGTGCGGAAGTTTTGCAATGAAGGCCACAGGATGTATGTGATTTCTCCCATGGAGCGGAAGTTTAAACAACCTACACGATTGATTGAAGAAAACAACCTTAAACTTCTTAAGCTGAAAACCCTCAATCTTCAGCAATCGGGTGTTTTTGAAAAGGGGCTGGCTTATCTGATGCTCGAATTTCAGTTTGTACAAGGGATTAAAAAGTATTTTAAGGATGTGCGATTTGATCTTATTTTATACTCCACTCCACCCATCAATATTACAAGAGTAGTTAAGTATATTAAACAACGTGATCATGCAGCCTCCTATCTCTTGTTAAAAGATATTTATCCTCAAGCCGCTGTGGACGACAAAGTGTTCAGTGGCAAAAGCTTCATTTACAGATACTTTCGCAAGCAGGAAAAGAAATTGTATGAACTTTCAGATTATATCGGCTGTATGTCTGAGGCCAATGTGAACTACCTGCTGAAACACAATCCAGACATTCCTAAAAATAAAGTAGAAGTTAATCCCAACAGCATTGAGCCGGTCGAAATTCTTGCTACCGCCGATCAGAAGATAGCATTTCGTAAAAAGCATGGCATACCTGCAAATGCACTTATTTTTATTTACGGAGGTAATCTGGGTAAATCTCAGGGCATTGAATTTTATCTCGAGGTCATGAAATTGAAGGCTGAGGATAACCGGGTTTTCTTTATAACTGTGGGTGCAGGCTCTGCGTTTAACCAAATAGATCGCTTTATCAAAGAGCACATGATAGGAAATGCCTTGTTGATGAAGCAATTGCCAAAAGAAGAGTTTGATACTTTGGTTGTTATGAGCGATGTAGGACTGATATTCCTTAATAGTTATTTCACCGTTCCAAATTTCCCTTCCCGTATGCTTTCCTATATGGAACAAAAAAAGCCGGTTTTGGCTGCGACAGATAAGGTTACCGATATTGGGAGCATTATAACGGGAAATAATTTTGGTTATTGGACATTGCATGGTGACGTAACTGATTTTAACAACAAAATCGAATTTTTGCTATCAAAAGATATAAGTCTCAAAGATTTGGGGCAGAATGGATATGACTTTTTGTTGAACAATTATACCGTTAACCATGCTTATAATATAATTGTTAATCATTCTTCTGCGACTAATAATTAGACAGTTTAATCAAAAACAGGATGATTTATAAAAATTTCTTTAAACCCCTGGCAGACATTCTGATTGGAATCCTGGCACTTTTACTGCTTTGGCCTCTATTAATTGTGGTGGCGGTTGCCATTAAAATGGATACACCCGGCCCCGCCTTATTCCTACAACCGCGACTGGGGAAAGATGGGAAGGTGTTTAAAATCATCAAGTTCCGATCTATGATTGTTAGGCAACAGGACGCCAACAAAAGCAATAAACTGTATGAAAACGATCCCCGGATTACGAGAGTGGGTGCCTTTATACGAAAAACCAGTATCGATGAACTACCTCAAATTCTTAATATCATTAAAGGCGAAATGAGTTTTATAGGCCCGCGTCCGCCGGTAGTGCATTTTCCTAAAAAATTTACAGAATATAATGATTTTGAAAAACAACGATTTCAGGTAAAGCCTGGAATCAGCGGACTGGCACAAGTAAGGTGTCGTGAAGTGCATGACTGGGATATTAATATTCCTATTGATGTGGAATATATTAAAAATCAGTCTTTTGTATTTGATATGAAATTGTTTTTAGCTTCTTTCTTAATGTTTTTCAAAACCGATAACATTTATCGTAAGGCTTGAAATGGAAAAAAAAGGTAACATAATTTCAATTCATCAGCCCAACTTTATACCCTGGCTGGGGTATTTCTATAAAATTTATCAGTCAGATGTTTTTGTTTTTTTGGACGATGTACAGTTTTCAAATCAGGGTATGCACAATTATCATTACATAAAAACATCACAAGGTTCCTTCAGATTAAAAATCCCTGTTCATAAACATTTTAGAGACCATATAAATCAGGTTCGGATAAATTACGATCTTGATTGGAAGCAAAAACACTTGAAAACGTTTTCAGCCAACTATAGAAGAAGTCCTTATTTTGATGAAGTATATTCAGATTTAGAGCATTTTTATAGTATTTATTTTCCTAATATAGCTGTTTTTAACAGTGAGATTATCGCTTTTATTTGCAGAAAATTGGGAATAGTGACCCGGTTTATAAATTCATCAGATTTAAACATAGATACCCTGCGTGAGCAAAAAATTATCGATATTTGTATGGCACTGGAGGGCAGTACTTATTATTCCGGCACGGGGGCTAAGGCATATCAAAATGAAAATAACTTCAAAGAAAATGGATTGGAGCTCAGGTATTCCAGCTTTAAAGTATTTGAATATCCTCAATTGTGGGGCGACTTTCAATCTAATGTAACCGTCATTGATTATTTGATGAATTGCGGATACAACTGGGATCAGGTGCTGTCTAAACAAAACATAACAGGTCATGGAAATAGGTAGTTTTATTGAGCTTGACATTGAAAATATAGGGGAATATTTTCCTGATGATGAGAATGTTGCCAGATTAAACTCGGCCAGGGCCGGCATTTATCATTCATTGCAGTTACTGGGAAGTAATGAGGTTTATATGCCTTATTACCAATGTCCGACAGTAAATGATTTCCTTCTAAAGAAAGGCGTCACTATCTTTAAATACCAGCTTAGTAATGAATTTGAGCCACAATTGCAAAGTGTTATTAAAGATAGCACGGTTTTATTGGTAAATTATTTCGGAATTTTTTCAAATGATTTTTTGAAGAAGCTGACGAAGAAATATAAAAAGGTAATCATTGACAATGGTCCGGCTTTTTATAATCCACCCATTGAGGGTTGCATGAATGTTTATTCAGCAAGAAAATTCTTTGGAGTCCCAGATGGTTGCTACGTGATTGGGAAACAAGCCAATATGTTGACTGAAAGGTATCCTCAGGATTATTCATCCGAAACTTCCCTATTTTTATTGGAACGGCATGAAGTCGGATGCAGTGCTTCGTATGAAGAACGAATGAAAAATGAGGAAAGGATTGATAATGCAGACATTCTCAGCATGTCCCGGCTGACAAAGTCACTTCTGAGCGGGATTAATTACCAAAGAATTCGTGATATTCGTAGAAGAAATTTTGAATACGCCCATAATCAATATAAGGAACTGAATTTATTGGACGTTACCCGTCATTATGATGATTCTTGTGTTCCGATGTTTTATCCTTTAGTAATTGAAGAGGCTTCGATGGTTGAAGAACTAACCAGAAGACAAATTTTTACGGGCAGAAGATGGAATTCTGTTTTAAAGGAGGTGGATCTGGATTCATTCGAAGGCTGGCTTTCACGTTACATGATTCCATTACCTATTGATCAGCGATATGGAAAAGAAGTTTTGGATTATGTCTTTCAAAATGTGCAGCAAATTCTTAAAATAAAGAAGTAGAGAAATCGCGCGGGCATGAAAAGAAAACTACTGATTTATTCGAAGCAAGCGTCTAAGAAAGGTAACATGGTTTGGCCTGCAGAGTATATTGGATATAAACTGCTAAGGTACAAGCCAGGTTTGGGCAATTTTGGTAATTATGGCCTTTCACCATTGGTCAATCTGTTTTGGTTTCTTTTTAGTTCGGGGAATTTCAGTGTATTACTTCTCATGGACAATAAAACCGTGGTGCATTATTCTTACTTAACCCCCAAAGTTTTTCGCTTCCCGTTTATGAAAAAAGGTGATGTACAGGTTGGTCCGTGCGTTACGCATGAATCTTATCGGGGAAAGGGCATTTTTTCAAAAGTACTTTCTCTTATTCCATTGTTATACCCTGGCAGCAATAAAACAATTTGGACCTATACGACCGAAGATGATATAGCCGCCCAAAAAGCTTTTAAAAATGCCGGGTATGATTTTATTACTTATGCTGAAATGTCATTGCAAACAAAAATAGTTAGACTTTTAAAATGATAAAAAAATGAAAACTGGTAAGAATATTCTTGTAATCGCCCCTCATCCGGATGATGAGGTTTTAGGCTGTGGTGGAGTAATGACTAAATACGCTGGTGCCGGCAATAAGGTATATGTTTTAATTATGTCGCGCGGCGTCTTACACTTATATGGTAAGGATAAAATTGACAATGTAAGGCGGGAGGCCAGGGAAGCTCAAAAAATAATTGGGGTAACTGATACCCGCTTTTTGGATTTTCCTGCCCCGGAGCTTGATTTGGTCTCTTTGTCAGAAATAGCCAGGGCCATAGAAAAGGTTCTTAAAGAGTGGCAAATAGAGGTACTGTTTTTGCCTCATAAGGGAGATATCCACAACGATCACAGTGTGGTTTTTAAAGCGGCAATGGTGGCTGCACGGCCAATTAATGCCTGTACTGTAAGGGAAGTCTATTGTTTTGAGACACTTTCAGAAACAGAATGGGCACATCCCTTCAGTAATGATGTATTTATTCCCAACTTTTTTGTGGACGTCACTGATTTTTTTCACACGAAAATAGAAGCCATGAAATGCTTCAAAAGTCAGCTCAGAGAGTATCCCAGTTCGCGGTCTCTTGAGGCTTTAGAAGCACTTTCAAAATTCAGGGGATCAACAGTTGGCTATCATCATGCCGAGGCTTTCATGATCGTTAGAATTATTCAATAATACCATTAGTATTCAGATGAACTCGTTTTACTACAATTACTTTAAAAGATTACTGGATGTGTGCCTTGCTTCTCTGGCCATAGTAGTCTTTTCTCCATTCTTTATCATCCTGATCATAGTGCTTGCCATCGTAAATAAAGGAAATCCTTTCTTTGTGCAGCAAAGGCCGGGAAAGAATGGCAAAATTTTTAAACTGATAAAGTTTAAAACGCTGAATGATGATATAGATGGTAGTGGTAGTTTGCTGCCGGATGATCAACGCATCTCACGAGTTGGCAGGTTTGTAAGGTCCACCTCACTGGATGAATTACCCCAATTGATTAATATACTGCTTGGTGATATGAGCATAGTTGGCCCCAGGCCTTTGCTGGTAAAATATTTGCCTTTTTATAATGATTTTCAGGCGCGTCGTCATTTGGTGCCACCGGGCATTACCGGCTGGGCCCAGGTAAACGGACGCAACAAATTGACCTGGGACGAAAAATTCGCCTATGATGTTTATTATGTTGAGCATGTCAGTTTTATATTCGATGTTAAAATTATGCTTTTAACCGTTAAAAAAGTCGTTTTAAGGGAAGGTGTAAACCAGGAAGGTGAAGTGACAGCAGAAGCATTTAAAGGCAATGATAATTTTCAGGAATGAGTACCGGTGCTTTTTTTAATATCCAAAAATTTCTCTATTTTCACACTTTTAAAACTTAACCCATGGAAACAAACTTTTTAGAACAACTCACTGAACTCCTCGAAATGGAAACCCCGGTTAAACCGGCCGATATATTTCGCGAATATGAAAACTGGGATTCCCTGGCTTATTTATCGCTAATTTCATTTGTAGATGAAGAATATGGTATCGTGATTCCACGCGACAACTTCGGTAAGATGAATACCGTGCAGGACATCATCGATTACATTAAAAGCAACTCCTAAACTCTAAACAATGGCTGTTTTCAAACATTATGGCGTGGGGATTTCAGGCATGGCTGCGGCGGTGCCCAAAGAGGTGTATAACAACTATACAGATAATCCCAATTTTAGTCCCGAAGATGCAAAAGCAATTGTGGATAAAACCGGTATTTTTGAAAGGCGTATTGTAGGCTCAGAAACCTGTGCCTCTGACCTGGCCTATGCCGCAGCCAGCAAGTTGCTTTCATCGGGGCAGTTTGAACCTGAACATACCGATGTACTTATTTTCGTAACCCAAACGCCCGATTACCGCATGCCTGCCACCGGCATTCTGATGCAGGCACGGCTAAATTTGCCTAAATCCTGTGCTGCATTTGATGTAAATCTGGGTTGCTCGGGTTTTGTTTTTGGTCTCAACCTGGCCTATAGCCTGGTGGCACAGCCTGCAGTACGCAACGTGTTGTTAATCAATGCCGAAACTCGTTCCAAAGTGTATTCGTTTAAGGATCGTCAAACGGGTTTCCTTTTCGGGGATGCGGCTGCTGCTTTCATGATTTCCAAAGATTCAACCCTGGGTGAAAGTGTATTCAAGCTTGACTCAGACGGCGAGAAAGGCGATTACATCATGGCTAAATCCGGTGGATACCGCAATCCCAGCACTCCCAATTCATTTATTGAAAAACTACAACCAAGTGGAGGGTTTCACAGCGATGAACAAGGATACATGGATGGTGCCGGCGTATTTGAATTCGTGATTACTCAGGTCCCAAAGTCAATTAAAAACACGCTTGAACTTGCTGAAATTGAAAAGGAAAATATTGATTATTTCGTGTTTCATCAGGCCAACCGTTTTATGAACGATCACCTTATCCGAAAACTAAAGCTGGATGCGGAGAAAGTTCCTTACTGCCTGCATCGCTTTGGCAATACCAGCTCGGTGTCCATTCCGCTTACCATGGTTACTGAACTGACTGATAAGCTGAAAGAGCCCAAGCAATTGCTTATTTCAGGTTTTGGAGTAGGACTTTCCCTGGGAACTGCAACAATCCAGCTTAATAATCCCTTTGTTTTACCCCTGCTAGAAGTTTAATATGGAAAATCCATTTTCGCTTGAAGGCAAAACCATCATCATTACCGGAGCTTCTTCGGGAATTGGCCGGCAGACAGCCATCTCATGCAGCAGGGCAGGGGCAAGGGTGATTTTGATGGGCAGGGATGAAACCCGGCTTCAGGAGACACTGGCAGCAATGAATTCATCAGATTTACATTTGGTTTATGCAGTGGATCTCCTCGATTTTGAAGTGGTAGCAGAGGTAATGAAAGATGTTTTTATGCAAGTAGGTGCTTATCATGGGTTGGTGAATGCTGCCGGTATTTCCACTACCTTGCCTTTAAAATTACTTTCTCCGGAAAAGATGGATCACTTTTTTAGAACCAATGTCCACGGTGCCATACAGCTTACCAAACTTTTCATGAAGCATGCTGCTCAGGATAATGAAGGCGCAAGCGTAATATTTATCTCTTCGGTTATGGGAATGGTGGGAGAGATGGGCAAGACCGTTTATAGTCTCACCAAAGGGGCACTCATCTCAGGAGCCAGATCATTGGCCCTTGAACTGGCTACCCGTAATGTTCGTGTAAATACAATTTCTCCGGGTGTGGTGGTTACACCCATGTCACAAAGTGCCGTTTATAGTCAGGATGAAGAATCGCTGAACCGCGTTAAAAGTCTTCACCCGCTGGGGTTGGGCAAGCCTGAAGATGTGGCCAATGCCTGCATTTATTTGCTTTCTGATGCTTCGCGTTGGGTAACAGGAACCAATCTGGTGGTGGATGGCGGTTATACCTCCCGATGACTAAACTATACTTAAATATTCGTAGATTTGTCTCTGTATGACTGAAATCATCATTGTTGGATCAGGCGGGCATGGCGCCGAGCTTGACGAATACATCACCTATGCCAACCAACTAAAGGGAAGCCCTGAATTTAAAGTGATCGGTTTTTTGGATGACAATCCGGACAACTATGCCAATTATACGCTTACGGCACCTTTATTGGGTGGGGTGCGTGCTCACATGGTCAGAAAGGATTGCCAATACATTATGGGTATTGCCAATCTGCTCTACCGAAAACGTTTTGTGGAACAATACCAGGCACAGGGCGCTGTTTTTGCGAAGCTGATCCATCCTACAGCTTATATTTCTCCGTCTGCAACCATTGGCGAGGGTGTGGTTATCGGCCCCATGGCCAATATCGGTCCAAATGCAAAAATTGGCGATTTTACCCTGATCAATTCGCGTTGCAGTCTCGGACACGATACGCATCTGGGGAAGTTCAATTTTATTAGCCCAAATGTCTGTTTTTCAGGTTTTACCACCATTGGGGATGAAAATCTTTTCGGCATAAACAGTGCAACCATTCCCATGATAAAAGTCGGCAACCGGAATAAAATTGCCGCCGGAATGGTGCTGGACAAAAATGTGAATGACGATTCCGTGGTATTCCATAGATTTAAAGAAAAGGTAATTGCAATTCCAAAATAAAGAAGATATGAGTAACTCGCAAATTCAGGTGGAATACAATAAGCTGGAAGTTGAATCCAAATTGCTGGGTTACCCGGTGTTTTCGATAGAAGCCGATACACCTGCTGCGGAATTTGCTGAATTTGAACCAAACTTCATCAAAGAGCAAAATCCGGGTTATGTTCAGGTAATGGTCAGCTCCACGGATTTGAAATCAATTGGAGACTATGAAGACATCGGCTTTAGGTTTGCCGAATTCAGGCTGTTTAAACACCTCCGCACCAGTCAGCTTTCAGCTTCTTCCAAATCTTATTTCCCCTATCGTATTGAACTGATTGCCGGAGATGAATATCTGGATCAGGCCGTAGCCATGATGTATGCCCACAATTGTGACGATAGATTCAGCATTGACCCGTTTATTCCTGAAGAAATGGCTAAAAAGCGGCTTGAGCTGTATATCCGCCGTTCATTTCGACGTTTCCCGACTGAATTTGTTCTGGGACTTATCAATCACCACACAGAAGAGCTGGTAGCATTCAGAACCGGTAAGTTTAAAAGCAAAAATCACGTGTTGTATTTTTACAGTTATGTGTCAAAATTGCACGATCAACATGCATTTAGTGCTATGCTTGAAACGGCGGTTATTGAACATCTCGTGGCACAAAAGGTAAGTCACATTGAGGCCGTCAGCAGTGGGTTGAATATTGCTGAGCTGAATGAATCAATCCATGATTATGGCTATGTGGTGGACAAAACGATGGTGTTGCTTAGAAAGATATATCCGGTATAAATAGAAATACCATAGCATCCAGGTATGAAGTTAAGCCGGATTTTGTTGATTGTTACGCTTGCTTCAGCTATTTTTCTGCTATTTTGGCTAATTGCAAATGCAGGTTACTTTCTGGTTAAAAAAGATAAACTAACCAGGGCCGATGCCTTTGTAGTGCTGATGGGTTCCATTTCCGACAGGGCGTTACAAACCAACGATTTATATCAGCAGGGATGGGCTCCAAAAGTTTTATTGGTTGAAGAGGGTATGGAAGGATTTGGTGCTTTGAAAAGCCGGGGAGTTCATCTCAAAAGCAATACCGATCAGTTTATGGAGGCATTAATTGGACTGGGCATAAATGAAGATAACATTATAAAAATCCCGGGTCCTGCCCGAAGTACACAAAATGAAGCCATCCTGATTCGGAATTTTTTGTTGAAAGAGCCATCCATGGATACCTTAATTGTAGTAAGCTCCTCACCTCATGCGAGACGGGCTTCAATGATATTTAAGAAAGCACTGGAAAACAAGGAGCGTAAATTTTATGTTATGGTCAGTCCGAGTATTTATACTTCCTACAATCCTGATGGTTGGTGGAAAAGACGGGAGGATATTCAATACACGCTAAGTGAATACCTTAAAATTCTGAATTTTCAGTTGCTGGAACGGTTTAAACTTTCTGAGCCGAAAATAAGTTAGTAATTATTGATCGGTAATGGTTGATTTGTTGATTTGTTGATGTGTTGATTTGTTGATTTGTTGATGTGTTGATTTGTTGATTTGTTGATGTGTTGAGTACTATATATGGGACTGAAACCCTGTAACCTGAAACCCTGAAACCTGTAACCTTTAACCTTTAACCTGAAACCTGTAACCCTGTACCCTGTACCCTGAAACCTTCAACTACCCTATGCTAAAAAGACTATTTGATATTGTTGCCTCATTTTTTGGAATGCTCCTGTTACTGCCTGTGTTTCTGGTGGTTTCTTTACTGATCAAACTTAAAATGCCCGGCCCCGTTTTCTTTAAACAGCTTAGGGTGGGGAAGGATGCAAAACTTTTCAGGATGGTAAAATTTCGTACCATGAAGGTAAATCATGGGGGCAGCACCATCTCCGTAAAGGGAGAATCCAGGATTACCCCCCTGGGACAAACTTTGCGTAAGTATAAGTTGGATGAACTGCCCGAACTCTGGAACATCTTTAAGGGTGACATGAGTTTTGTCGGACCTCGCCCCGATGTGCCTGGTTATGCCGATAAGCTTGAAGGGGAGGATCGGCTTTTACTGACCATAAGGCCGGGGCTCACCGGTACCGCCAGCCTTAAGTTTTCGAATGAAGAAGAATTACTCTCACTTCAGGAAGATCCCATCCACTATAATGACCATGTTTTGTATCCTGAAAAGGTACGCCTGAATAATAATTATGTAAAACGCATGTCGTTCTGGCTTGACATTAAGATTATAGTGTTTACTTTGTTGGGTAAAAAGCTGAAAGAACCCTGGTTTAACTGATTAATAGTCCTTTTTAACATAAACAAATGAATACCCACCCAAAAATCTGGCTTTCTTCTCCCCACATGAGCGGAGAAGAAATGAAATATATTGAAGAAGCTTTCCGGAACAATCATGTTTTTCCACTGGGTCCCAATGTTACGGGCCTCGAAAAGGACATCATGCACTACACAGGTTCAAAAGCCTGCACCTGCCTGGTATCAGGGACTTCTGCGATTCATCTTGGCCTTATATTGCTGGACATAGGGGTGGGGGATGAGGTCTTTTGCTCCACCTTTACTTTTTCAGCTTCAGCCAATCCTATTGCTTATCAGGGAGCTACACCGGTTTTTATAGATTCTGAGCCGACCACCTGGAACATGAGTCCCGAATTGCTGGAAAAAGCGCTGGTCGAACGCAAGTCCTCCGGGAAGATGCCAAAAGCCATCATTTTGGTTCATCTATATGGAATGCCTGCCAGGATTGATGAAATTATGGAGATTGCCAATCGTTATCAGGTGCCTGTGATTGAAGACGCTGCCGAATCACTCGGCTCTACCTTTAAAGGTCAGGCCACCGGGACTTTTGGTGAAATGGGTGTTTATTCGTTTAACGGAAATAAAATCATTACCACTTCGGGCGGAGGTGCTTTGGTTTCACCAAATCAGGAATATTGCAGTAAAGCGCTCTTCCTTGCCACCCAGGCACGGGATGCTGCTCCGCATTATCAGCATTCACACATCGGTTACAACTACCGCATGAGCAATATTTGCGCCGGAATTGGTCGCGGACAGATGGAAGTGCTTGATAAACGGGTGGCCAAAAGGCGAGAAAACTTTGAATTCTATCGGGAAAACCTTTCCCAAATGGAAGGCATTACTTTCCAGACAGCGCCCGACGACCGCTTCTTCTCCAATCACTGGCTTACCGCAATAACCATAGATCCTTTATTAACCGGAGGTGTAAGCCGTGAAAAGATTTACAATGCGCTGAATGAACTGAATATAGAAACCCGCCCGCTATGGAAGCCCATGCACCTGCAGCCGGTCTTTGAAAAATACCCGGCTTACCTTAACGGCACTTCCGACCGGCTTTTTGATTTAGGCTTATGCCTGCCGTCCAGTTCAAACATCACCGATACCGAACGTCAAAAGGTAGTAGAAGCCATTAAAGAAACCATCCAACGCGGATAAGACACAAACTATGATTAATATTGAGCAATTTATCTCCTCTCATATTACCTTTCGGGAAGAGAGTTTTTTTGAACAGGATCTGGCCAATGCCGGTGATGAACTATACAGCGCCATAAACAACAAGTCAGTGCTGGTGATTGGAGGTGGAGGCACCATTGGTTCTTCGTTTATCCGCGAATTGTTGCGGTTTAAACCTGCAAAGCTTTTCGTGGTTGATCTGAGTGAGAACTATCTGACCGAGCTTACCCGCGATTTGCGGAGTACCTATGGGTTGATAGTTCCTGGTGATTATAAAACCTATCCAATTAACTTCGACGATCCGATATTTTACCGGATACTGGCGGAGGCCGGACCATTCGACATTGTAGCCAACTTTGCCGCACACAAGCATGTGCGCAGTGAAAAGGATCATTATTCGGTTACGGCCCTGCTTCAAAATAACATCATAAAAGCCGTAAAATTGCTTGAAACCCTGGTCAAAAGCCCACCGGAGCATTTCTTCTGTGTCTCTACCGACAAAGCTGCCAATCCGGTAAATATTATGGGTGCCAGTAAAAAAATTATGGAAGAAGTAATTCTTTCCTATTCAGATCGCTTCAACATTACCACGGCGCGGTTTGCCAATGTTGCCTTTTCCAACGGTAGTCTGTTGGCAGGCTATCTCGACCGGATGATGAAGCAACAACCCCTGTCCTGTCCCTCCGATATCAGGCGGTTCTTTGTTTCTCCAAAAGAATCGGGTCAGATTTGCCTGTTGGCCTGTGTCCTGGGAAAGACAGGCGATATATTCTTCCCCCGTCTGGATGAAGGTCAAATGATGAATTTTAAGGATATTACCCTGGATTTCATTCATGAAATGGGCTATAGCCCTTTGCTTTGCGTCTCTGAAGAAGAAGCCAGGTATGAGGCTACGCGCATGGAAGCTCATCCAAAAAGTTATCCGGTTTTCTTTTTTGAATCGGATACTTCAGGTGAAAAAACCTATGAGGAGTTTTTTACAGATGAAGAAGAATTAGACACACATACTTTCACCTCGCTTGGCGTGATAAAAAATGCGCCACGCAAGCCAGCAACAGAAATAAGTATGATGTTAACCAACCTCAGCACCGTACTGAAAGCGGATGCTGTTACAAAGGCTGACATTGTTGAGGTAATGGGCCGTTTTCTGCCCGGGTTTCATCACATCGAAACCGGTAAAAACCTCGACCAAAAAATGTAACTATGATCTATCCATTTATCAAACGTAGCGGTGACTTGTTGTCTTCCCTGATAGGGATGATCATTTTTCTTCCATTCTTTATACCATTGGCCATTGCCCTAAAATTTACCGGAGAAGGATATATTTTTTATCTTCAAGAGAGGATTGGCTTCCGGAATCAACCTTTTAAAATCTGGAAATTTGCTACCATGCTTAAAGCCAGTCCATCTTTGGGCACCGGCAGCATTACAGTAAAAGGCGACTGGCGACTGACTCCCATGGGCAAATACCTGCGTGGATCAAAAGTGAACGAGATACCACAATTGATCAATATTTTTATTGGCAACATGTCAGTGGTAGGACCCAGGCCCTTGATGAAGGTGGATTTTTTAAAATTTACACCTGAAGTTCAGGCGAAATTCTATCAGTGCAAGCCGGGGCTCACTGGAATTGCTTCTTTAATTTTCCGGGATGAAGAAAAATACTACAACAACGCGCAAATGGATCTCCATGAATTTGACCGCTTTTATATTGCACCATACAAGGGTGAACTGGAAGCATGGTATGCCCGGAATTGTAGTTTCACAACCGACTTCATGATTATTTTGCTGACCGCAGCTGCTGTTTTCTCCTCAGATCAAACTCTTGCTTTTAAGATTTTTAAAAACTTACCACCACTGCCGGAATCTATCTCAACTGTTAACCAATCCGGGGATAAAAATTAGTTACTATGAAGATAAAGTGGCCACTTATTTACGAAAAAGCGGATAAGCCTTTGTGGTATAAGGTAAATACGCCATACGGTATGAAGTTTATTATGCTGGTAAATATGGGGGATGTATTGGTTTCTATGCCCTATTTTTCCTATGCATTGATACAGAATAAAGTGCCCGACAAGGTTGAGGTCGCTCCTGAATTTAGCTATGATGGAAAGATTTTTTCTTGTTCCGATCCCACTGTTCAATGGCATCTGAGATTGCTTACCCGGGTTTCGGAACATTATCATGATGTAAAAGTAGTGTCCTGGCTGCCGTTACCCGATTCCCCTGAAGAACAATTTTCCCGTCTCTCATCCAATGTTAAAAGAAAGATTAACAAGGCAGTAAAAAACAATATCAAAGTGGAAATTGGAGGATCGGAACTCATTAACAAGTTTTATAGCGTATTTTCTCACAACATGCATCGCCTGGGGGCGCCGGCCATGTCGCGTAAGTTTTACAGGCGGGTGGTTGATGCTTTTGGTCATAATGGAACAGTGATAATTGCCAAACACGACGGCAAAGCAATAGGGGGAGCCATAATGTTAAAAAGAGGTCATTTCGCTGAAGTATGCTGGTTTGCGACCCTGGAAGATTACAATCCTTTTTATACCAGCTATTTTTTGTGGTGGGAATGCATAAAGCTAAGTATCGAGCGTAAAAACCATGTTTTTAGCTTTGGACGCAGTACCCGCAATTCCGGTTCGCATTATTACAAGCAGCAATGGGGCGTTAATAACACCACTTTGTACTGGAATTTCTCTTACCCATTGCGAAATGACAAATATCGGATTGCCGGTATAAACATTCTAATGCCCAACCGCAATATACTGAGTTTTTTATGGAAAATTTCACCCTGTTTCGTTATTCGGTGGCTGGGTCCAATGGTTGCTGATAAGTTTTACTAAATCACCCACAATGAAATCACTGCAAGCCGCATACGAACACTTCAACGTTTTTATCCGCCGTCATAAACTGGGCGCAGTGGTGGATGTTTTAATATTTGCCCTCATAACCATCGTATTTCATATGCTTTGGTGGGATTTTTATGGATGGATAACTCATTTCACCTTTATCACCTTCTCGGCCGACTGGCTTGCCGGGGCCGTTTATACCTGTTCACTTTGGTTCAATAAGTATATTCTCCTGCTAACAGTAACTACTACGGAACCGAATACCATGTGGTTTTCAAATGGTAGCCACGTATCCATTGATGAAGGCTGTTCCGGTTTAAAACAGTTTTATCAGATTGCAGTACTGTTTATTTTATTTCCGGGGCCATGGAAACATAAATTATGGTTTATTCCCGCCGGCTTTATAGTGATGTTTTTTGTCAATGTGTTCCGAATTGTGGTATTGTCGCTGGTTGCTTTACATTGGCCGCAATACTGGGATTTTATGCATGAATGGGTATTGAGAACTTTCTTTTATGTTGTTATTTTTGCATTATGGGTGGTTTGGGTAGAGAAATTCAGACGTCGAAAAAATATATTATTGGTTGAATAAGTAATTTACACATTACTTTACTTTAGAATAGTGATAAACATATGAAGATGTAGGATGTTTATAAATTTGAAAATGAAATTGTTTAGATGATACAATGGTTGTTTTTACCGGAAATTCGTATGGGTGGCGCTTTTTTGCTTTCCCTAATCATCGGGTTAATCTCTATTCCGGTGATTATAGATGTGGCACGAAAAAAGAACCTTGTTGACATGCCCAATCACCGCACCTCTCACAAGGGAAGTATTCCCAACCTGGGTGGCATGGCGATTTTTGGCGGTTTTTCTATTGCTGTGCTGATGTTCAATGTGGGCAGTGAGGCAGTAAATGCAGCTTATCTTATTGCAGGGGCCATGGTTATTTTCTTTATTGGATTACAGGATGATATAACTGAACTTACTCCGCTTAAAAAAATGGCAGGTCAAATTGCCGCAGCCATTATAATAATTCTATTTGCCGATATCCGAATTACCAATTTGCATGGACTTTTCGGAGTTAATGATATTGGCTACTTCCTTAGCTTAATCATCACCATCTTTTTGTTTCTGGTCATTATAAACTCTTTTAACCTGGTGGATGGCATTGATGGACTGGCGGCAGGCTTAGCCATTGTTTCAACTGTCTTTTTTACGGAATGGTTTTTTAAGGCAGGTCAAACCGGTTTGGTAGTCATGGGATTGAGCTTGATCGGGGTGCTTTTTGCCTTTCTGCGGTACAACCTGCTCGATTCAAAGTACAAGATTTTTATGGGTGATACCGGTTCATTGCTGATTGGTTTTTTTCTTACCGTAATGACCATACGCTTTAATGAATTAAATCTTCCCGGCAATACCATGAATACTTTGCAGTCAGCGCCGGCCATCTCGTTTGCCATTTTGATGGTACCCCTGTTTGATACCCTGAGGCTTTTTATAGTGAGGTTATATCGCAAGTGTACCCCCTTTGCCCCCGACAGGGCACATATGCACCATTTTCTGCTCAAGTTGGGCTTTTCTCATTTAAATGCTACCTATTTATTGATGCTTGTAAATATCCTCTTTGTTTTACTGGCCTGGAATTTTCAATGGTTAGGTGTCAATCGCTTATTTATACTGTTATTATCCTCAGGAACTGTTCTGACCATTATTCCCATTGTTATTATTTATTATCGTAAAAGACAGCGGCAGGTGGCTAATCATCCTGAAAAATTTGCCAAAAGTGAATAATTGGCTTCATGATCCGGAAACTTTTCGTTTCTCTGGCCATACCTGAAATAAAAAAAATGGGTTTTCCCGGCTCAAGTCCTACCCTGGGCCACTGTCAGGGCTGTAGATAAAATCAGTATAAATAATTCACATTAGTATAACCGCTATAATCCCCGGCAAATCAACCCATATGCCGATAAAATATGTATATTTGCCGGCGCGCAAAATATTTTCTTTATAACTGGGGTTTATGATCAAAAATCTGGGAGAACAGAATTCCGTCTTTAATCAGTATATCGCTGAGATTCGTGACATTGTAATTCAACGTGATTCCTGGCGTTTCAGGCACAACATGGAGCGCCTTGGAACAATTTTTGGCTATGAAATCAGCCGGCAGCTCGAATATGTCCCCAGGGAAGTAATTACACCTCTGGGAAGTACCGAGGTGAACGTCCTGAAGGATTTACCTGTACTTGCTACCATTCTGCGTGCAGGCCTCCCCCTGCACCAGGGTTTACTTAATGCTTTTGACCGGTCGGAAAATGCTTTCGTTTCTGCTTACCGTAAACACAGCAAAGACGGAGGGTTTGAGATTCAGGTCGAATATGTATCCGGGCCTGAACTTTCCAACCGCATCCTCATTCTTTCTGATCCCATGCTGGCTACCGGCGCATCGCTTGTGCTCAGCTACAAAGCGCTGATGAGTAAAGGAAAACCTAAACACACGCATATTGTTACCCTTATCGCCAGCACGCAGGGCGTTGATTATATGCAGCGACACCTTCCCATGAAGGACATCACGCTGTGGGTAGGTGCCATAGATGATGAATTAACGGCCCAGGCATATATTGTACCCGGTCTGGGTGATGCCGGTGATCTTGCATTTGGCAGTAAGCTTTAAGAAGTTTCTGTTTTCGCTTTCTAACTCCCTGGGCACTGTCGGGAGTTTTTTTTATTTGGGGTATTCATGTAAAATTCAGCTTTCTGGCAGGCGCTCTGCAATTTCTTTTGTCTAAACACATAAAAAAAATACCCATAGTGCATTTACAGACCGCTCAATGTGTAAATTTGTAAAAAATAAAAAAATGGCGGATCTTTTTCGTGAAAACATAACCATCTCTCTCGATTCTATCAGATCGCATCTTTTGCGCAGTATTCTTACCGTTTTGCTCATTTCATTTGGCATTATGGCTCTGGTGGGCATACTCACTTCCATCGACTCTATAAAATATTACCTGAGCGAAAATTTTGCCAGTATGGGCGCCAATACCATCACCATTCGTAACAGGGGAATGATGGTGCATATGGGCGGTAAGAGCGCCCGACCGCGGAATTTCAGGGCCATTTCATGGCGCGAAGCCAATGCCTTTAAGCAGCAGTTTGATTTTCCCGCCCATACGTCTGTTTTTACCTTTGCTACCAATACCGCTACCCTAAAATACGGCAGCAGTAAAACCAATCCCAATATACCGGTAATAGGTTCAGATGAAAACTATGTGGTTACCTCGGGTAATGAAATCAGTCTTGGACGAAATATTTCGTCTAACGAAGTCATCAATGGAGTGCATGTGGCTGTTCTTGGTGCGGGAGTGGTGAGTAAACTCTTTGATGCAAATACCAATCCCATTGGACGCATCATAAGCATAGGGCCCGGTAAATATCAGATAATTGGCGTAATGAAAAGCAAGGGGAGCAGCATGGGGTTTAATCCAGACAATCAGGTAATTATACCCATTACCAATGTTCGTCAGGCATTTCCACGGCCCAACATGTCATTTTCAATAAATATTATGGTTAAGGATCCCGCGCTGCTTGATGCTGCCGTAGGCGAAGCTACCGGAGTGTTTCGGATTGTGCGCGAGGGTAAGTTGGGTGAGGAAAACAGTTTCGACATTAGCAAAAGCGACAACCTTTCGCAAATGTTGTTTGAAAACCTTAAATACCTTCGCCTGGCTGCCACCATTATTGGTATTATTACCTTGTTGGGTGCTGCCATAGGATTGATGAATATCATGCTGGTCTCCGTTACCGAGCGTACCCAGGAAATTGGCATCCGCATGGCACTGGGCGCTACCCGCAAAACTATCCGAAATCAATTTTTGGCTGAAGCCATTGTTATTGGCCAGTTTGGCGGCCTCGTTGGGATTGTGCTTGGTATATTAATAGGCAATATACTCTCTCTGCTTATTGGCTCAAGTTTCATTGTTCCATGGTTGTGGATAGTGCTGGGCGTAACATTATGCTTTCTGGTTGCCGTAGTTTCCGGATATATACCTGCTACCAAAGCCGCCCGTCTGGATCCGGTGGAATCCTTAAGGTACGAATAATGACAACTATGCAGAATAATCTTCTTATTTACACACCTCTGGTTACCCCACGTGTCACCTATATTTTTAAACTGTTGCTGGATGATTTACTGGGACTTAGCTTCGAATTTACAGACAATCCTTCATTTTACCAGGCATACCAGGGGCCCGTACTCTGTTATGATGTTCAACCCGTCCGGCGGAAAGAGGAAATTTTTATAATGTCAGCGGGTTTGCTTACTGAAAAATCTATAAATAGTCATCAGTTTGGTTTTATAGATTTTGAAGGATCGCGTGCATTTTATGCTGTTTATGGAAAGGCGGCAGATATGCCGTTTGATCTCTTTTCAGCTGCTTTTTATCTGGTGAGCCGGTATGAGGAATACCTGCCCCATATGCGCGATGAGCATAACAGGTTTTCTGCCTCTTCATCTATGGCTTCACAACAAGGATTTCTGCGTATCCCGGTAGTAAATATATGGGCCCTGGCTCTTGGTAAATTGCTGAAAAATAAGTTTACAGAAATAACCTTGCACCCCACCACATACCGTTTTATTCCTACCATTGATATTGATGCTGCCTGGGCTTACAAAAATAAAGGAGGGATGCGTATTCTGGGGGGGTATTTAAAGGATGTCCTGGCCGGTAATTTTGCTGAAATAAGAATGCGCACCCGGGTATTGGCAGGTGGGCAACGCGATCCGTTTGACACTTATGAATTGATGCATAAATTGCATAGTGAGCATGGCCTCAAACCATGGTTTTTTATTTTGTTCGCCGATTACGGATTAAACGATAAAAACATTCCGGTAAACAATGCTGATTTTCAAACCCTGGTTAAGTCGCTTGCCGACTATGCCCATATTGGCATTCATCCTGGGTATGCTTCAAACGATTATCCTGAAACACTTAAGAGAGAAATAACCCAGCTATCGGGAGTGCTTAAACGAGAAATTACCGCCAGTCGTCAGCATTTTTTAAAATTAAGTCTGCCCTATACCTATCGTCAGTTGCTTGAGCAGGATATTCAAATGGATTTTACCATGGGATTTGCCGCTGAACCTGGTTTTCGTGCCGGTATTTGTACCCCTTTCTTTTGGTATGACCTGGAGGCTGAGGTGGCAACCAGCCTTAAACTGTATCCTTTTGCATTGATGGATGGCACCCTTAGAGATTATATGAAACTGGATGCTGAAGATGCGCTAAAAATTATTGAGCAACTTGTTGATGAAGTAAAAAAGGTGGGTGGAACGTTTATCAGCCTCTGGCACAATGAATCCTTATCAAACCAGAAGCGCTGGAAAGGTTGGGTAAAGGTTTATGAACAAATGCTCCATCTGGCAGCAGCCAGATAAATTGAGTAACGAAAAAAGTTTGCCGGTTGCTGTGGGTGAACATTATGCCGAATCACCTGTTTTTGAGGTGATGGCTTAATTGTCAGGATACTTAAAGCCATATATGTCAATCTGATTGATGTGTAATCATTAAATTTGTCTGATATCAGACTCTATATTAGAAGTATTATCCTGGAAAACGTTTACTTTTGAAGCATGAAAAAGAGATTACAAATTTACATTACCGGAAATGTACAACGGATTGGTTTCAGAGTTCAGGCTGCTGAAAATGCGGTTAAGTTTAAAATTTGCGGAAAAGCAATGTATATTGATGATGGTATATTGATAGAGGCAGAAGGGGAACCTGAACAACTCGATCTGTTTGTTAACTGGTGCCGCAAAGGACCTGAGAATTGTACCATCAATACTTTCTCCATGCATGAAATGCAACCCATACACTATACCTCCTTTGAGATTATTCATGGGGTGGTGTCCTCGGAAGCCATCATTGATAAATTCCCGGTTAATTCTCCCATTTCCTGATTTGAAAAGGACGGTAGGATTCTCATTGTGGTATAAATAGAATAGTCGTGGGCATTGAAATGAATGGAGCGGATAATGGTCAGGCATTGCAATGGTTTGCCTGTTATACGCGACCACGAAATGAAAAAACGTCATTTAAAAAGCTGACGGAAGCAGGTTACGAATGTTATTTGCCATTGCAGCGTACCCGAAGGCGTTGGAGCGACAGGTGGAAGTGGGTAGATGAACCCTTGTTTAAATCTTATCTTTTTGTTAGAATAGCAGTTTCAGCCTGTCGTCCGGTGCTGGAAGCAGGCAATCTGGTCCGGTTCATCACCTTTGAAGGGAAGGCGGCACCCATACCCGATAAGCAGATAGATATCGTTAAACGACTCCTTAATCAGGATATCGAACTCGAAGTTTCGGATCAACGGTTTAAACCAGGTCAGGAAGTTGAGGTAGTAGCCGGCCCTCTGCTGGGTTTAACCGGTGAGTTGGTTGAATACCGGGGAACGCATAAAATGCTCGTCCGGCTGGGCGAAATAGGGCAGGGCCTGCTGGTGACCATAGGTTCTGAAAATCTTTCCTCCCTGACAAAGTATGTTAATAAAGAACTGTAGCTTTATAAGTGGCTGTATTCAGACAACCATCCATTACAACGAGTTCAAATTTGTTCTCTCCGGATTTTAGACGATGATCAAATTTATAGGTTAACAAGCTGTTCTTGGCATCATATTCCATTAATATCCATTGACCATTCAGCGTAGCCCGGTGACTCTTTATTCCCGACAGATCATCACTTATGGTGCACTCGATGGTTGATTGTGCCGAAAGCTTTTTCTGGTCAGATATATTGCGGGGTTTAATAGTTGGCCTTACTGTATCTGCCATTACCGTATAGCGACCAAAATCCCTTACCCGGCCACTCAAAAACCCACCTTCATAAGTGCCTCCAACCGATGTTGGCTTGTTTTTGGAATTGAGCCTCACCATGGTTAGCTTATCCTTATATGTTCTCCAGGCTGAATCAACACGAATGGACAGTTCATAAAAGTTATGCAGCGGTGTATTCGCTGTGTGTATAGCGTGAATGGGTGCACAGGTAGTTTTTAATGCATCACCGGCACTGTATTCAAAGTAGATGTTTTCGTAAAGGCAATTTTCCGGCACGGTAAGTCTGAGGTGTGGCGTTGAAAATCGATTAAGGGTTTGATAGTTAAATAGTTGCCCATTAAGTAAGGGTTGCTTGAAAATTTCAGTAACAGGTTCTCCCCTTAAATTAAACTTAAGTATGGAAATGTTATCCGAGCCATCGGCCAGCTCAACTTTCATTTTATAGGTTTTACCGGCATCAGGATAAAATATACCTTCACTGGCTACTTTATCATATAGGCTGAGTTTGCTGTTGGGCAGTTTCCGGGTTCTTATATACCGTTGTCCCGTCTTAAAATATTCTGCATAATCAATCAATGCATTCAGGTATCGTGTTTCGCTGAAACTGAATCGTTGGGCGATAAAGTTGAAAAAAATGGTTGAATCAATGGTCACGGTTAAGCGGTTGATGCCATTTTTATTGGATGCTCCACTGAGTAAGTCCCAGGCGAGAATTCCAAACGATACGCCACCTGCCACGGTTACCGTATCTCCAAGCCTGAAATGGTAATCTTCGCCCCAGCCTGCCAGCAATGGCTCTGCTGATCCCCGCCTGCCATTAACCACACTGCTTTCGCCTTCAGCGTATATTCTAAAACCCTTAAGCGTTGGCCTTACAAAGTCTTTAACCGGCATTCCGAACAAAAGTGGATCTATGGGCTCTTCGGTATTTGAATCCCGAATTTCAAAATGCAGGTGAGGGCCCATGGAGGAACCGCTATTGCCGGTGTAACAAAACACTTCTCCCTTTTTTATCTTCAATTGGCCGGGCTTTAGGAATAAATCTACTTCAAACGATTCAAGCTCGTATTGGTGCTGGTTGGTATAAGTTGCTATGTCACTTCTAAAACTGCTTAAGTGGCCATAAACAGTGGTATAACCATTGGGATGAACAACATACAGCGCTTTCCCAAAACCATAGGGCGATATCTTTATGCGACTGACATATCCATCTGCACAACCATAAACGGGCTTACCTTCGACTCCGCCGGTTTTGATGTCGATGCCTGAGTGAAAATGGTTGGGACGCAATTCAGCAAAAGTACCCGAAAGGGTAAGGGCGAAATCAGTGGGAGAACGGAAATAATCCTGTGGATACAGTTTCTGAGAACAAACAATGCCACAATTAAATATTATCAGGATGCTTAAAAAGAATGCTTTCATAAAATGATGCGTTGGATTGGTAAAGATAAGCAAGCTGAGAGAATCTATAGCCAATAATTTTCAAAATTGGTTTTCCTCAGGTAGCCATTAAACTAAGTGACGAAAAAAATGTTAATAATGGTGTTCCAGGATAATAAAATCCAATTTTGGGAGTTATCTAATGGTTCAACCTGATCCATAAACACTTACCTTTCACGCTTCAAACCCTAAATGATCACACAAGGCTTTCTTATTAAGCAATTTAGCATAATTTTACTCAGTGCAGTTAAGTTCCTGATTGCTGCTCCCATTTCCTATGTATTTGGTTTTTCATACTTCCACACCCTGATCAATACTACAGCAGGCGGCCTTCTCGGCGTCCTGTTTTTCTTTTTTCTGAGTAGAATTCTAATCCGGATTTATCTGAACTATTTTCCCTTATATATCCGGGCTTTGGAACAACTGACCGGCATACACTTTTCAGGGAAGAGGGCTGGTATTGGAAACAGTAAAAAGAAAAGGATGATAATCAAGTTACGCAACCGCTTTGGATATCCGGGAATTATAATACTAACCCCGGTATTGTTGTCCATTCCGGTGGGAACCTTTCTGGCTGCCAAGTATTATTCAGGCAGGCCTAACTTACTTGCAATGCTCAGTTTATCAGTGGTTACCTGGTCGGTAATATTAACTTCAATTACTGCATTGGTATAATTTTGGGCTGATCACAGGTGTTAACTCAGTCCATAATGTTATCTATGTGCAATAATCATCACGACAATCCGTTTGAAAAGAACAATTTAAAAAAATATAAATAACTTTGCACCCTTTAACAAAACGATTCGTATGCGAATAAATATTCTGATGCGGTATAGCCTGTTGTCAGGTTTATTGCTTTTTATCTCTTTTTCAGCATTTGCGCAGAATGAGCCTGTTTCCACTTACATTGGACAAGATTTAAATACCATTACCAGTGCAGTTCCTTTTCTGCAGATTGCGCCTGATGCCCGTGCCGGGGGGATGGGAGAAGCTGGTGTTTCAAGTTTGCCAGATGCCAATTCTCTGCATTGGAATCCCGCGAAATACACCTATATCGAAAAGGAAATGGGATTTGCGCTTTCTTATAGCCCCTGGTTACGCGCTTTGGTTAGTGATATTAATCTGGCCTATCTTACCGGGTACCGGAAATTAGCCAACGATCAGGTAATTGCGGGTTCCTTGCTCTACTTTTCGTTAGGCAACATTACTTTTACCAACATTGTTGGAGAAACCATTGGTGATTATCGGCCCAATGAATTTGCCCTTTCGGGAGCTTATGCCCGGAAACTGACTAAAAACCTGTCGGGAGCAGTTTCCGCACGCTATATACATTCAAACCTCACTCAGGGGCAAAGCTCTGGTAGTGCCTCAACCAAACCGGGTAACTCCATTGCTGCCGATATTGCACTTTATTCCCAACACGATATTGAGTTTCAGAATATAGAAGGATTTTTTGCCTGGGGACTGAACATCAGCAACATCGGGTCTAAAATAAGTTATTCTGACGACAATACCGAACGCGATTTTATTCCTACTAACCTTCGTATCGGTCCATCGCTTACGCTCGACATTGACGACTATAACCGCTTAACATTTATGCTGGATGTGAATAAGTTGCTTATTCCTACGCCTCCCAAATATGCCGTAGATTCAATTACAGGCTTTCCTATCCTTGATGACAACAACAAACAGATTGTTGCCAAAGGTAAAAATCCTGATGTCGGCGTACCTATGGGAATGCTGCAATCGTTTTATGATGCACCTAATGGATTTAAAGAAGAAATGCGTGAACTTGCATTTGCTGTTGGCGTAGAATATTGGTACGACAAGCAATTTGCCGTAAGGGCAGGTTATTTTTACGAAGATAGATATAAGGGCAACCGCAAATTTTTTACTCTGGGGGCAGGCCTGAGGTATAACGTTTTTGGTCTTGACTTTTCCTATCTTATTCCTACCGGAGGACAAGCCGCCAACCCTCTGGCAAATACACTGAGATTTACCCTGCATTTTGATTTTGATGCATTCAAAGCGCAGAATGAAAAGTAGTGATTTTGGTAAATGAAAAAATCAGGGGCTTTTTGCCCCTTTTTTATGAAGCTAATTTTCGCTTCAGCGTCATTAGTGCATCAAACAGTTTGTTTACAGGAAAGGGCATTCGATTGAACTTTATGGCGGGATAATGCAGCCGGGTAGCACCAAAGCCTTTATAGAAGCGGGCAAGACTGGGGTCATTCGATCCCTCAAAATCAAGGGTGAGATGATTGCCACTCCTCTCGCGAATAAATTCATCAATAAGCCTGAACATGGCGCCCTGCTTACGTCCTGTTTCGCTGATGGCGGAAAATAGAAAAATCACCTTGTGATGGCTGAAAACCATCACTGCTCCCGCACATAGGGTGTTTTGCTCATCATATACCCCGTACATCATCGCTTTTCCGTTATGCTGACATTGATAGATTAGCCGAAGTAAGCGTTTATAGTTATTATCCTTCAGGTGCCCGATGTGCTTTCCCCGGTTTTCTCTGAATAATGTTACGATTTCTTCCGGTCTTACACCGGGTGAGATGATGAGGTTATTCTTACGCGCTTTATTTATATTACGACGGGTATTTTCTGCATATCCGGCATGTATTTTTTCATAATCCTCAATCAAATCCAGCTCATGGTTCACCTGTTGGGTAATATCCCATCTATTTGGCAGGGGCTCATTCAGCTTGTTGAGGTTCAATTGTCCGAAAAGGAATTTTTTGGGGATGGCTTCCAGAAAAATATTGACTACTTCAGGGGTGAGGTGACGGGTAGAAAAAATCCCAAGTTGTTGGGTGAAAAAAGGTTGATATAAAAAGGTGATGCCCAACTTCTGCTTAAAGGGCAATGGAAATACCGCTTTATATTCCTCAAGTACCAGCGCATCCCATTGTTCACAAATCACATCAAGATACCATGAATATCCGTAAATTTTACCATTCACCGCTTTAGTAATACACTGATTCCAGGCTGTTTTGTCGATCTGATTGTGGCTCAGGTACTTTATTTTCATGATGGATAGGGAACTAATCTTTTTGTTTTTCGTGAATGAGGGCAACAGCCCATGCAGCCACACCTTCTTCCCTGCCTTCGAAGCCGAGTTTTTCAGTAGTGGTGGCTTTTATAGAAACTGTGCCTTCATCAACTTCCAGTATCCGGCTGATTTCAGCTATCATGGATGGAATATACCCGCCTATTTTTGGTTTTTGAAGAACAAGGATACAATCCACGTTGCCAATCTCCCAGCCTTTATCCTGGATAAGTTTTAAAGTACGGCTCAGTAATATTGTACTGTCAATGCCCTTAAATTCAGCAGCGTTATCAGGAAATTGTTGTCCGATATCGGGCAAGCCGGCCGCACCCAGCAGGGCATCACATAAAGCATGCAACAGCACATCGGCATCTGAATAACCCACTGCACCTTTGGTATGTTCTATTTCAATGCCACCGAGTTTGAAGGTAAAGCCTTCTTTAAGTGCATGCACATCATAACCGCTACCAATTCTAAAAGGAAACATGACTAAATTTAAAAATTTGAGTAGGTAAAACTAAGGAATAATGTGATGCCATGTCTAGAGTTGTCAAAAGATTGATAAAGAAATCATGAAACATTTTTATTCAATAAAGAGAAATTTGATTTTTTTTCGAAATACTATTGCATGATTCAAAATTGTGTGTAAATTTGCAACCTTATTCAGGCATACAGTTGAATGAGAATATAGAAAAATGGGAGCATAGCTCAGCTGGTTCAGAGCATCTGCCTTACAAGCAGAGGGTCCTTGGTTCGAATCCATGTGCTCCCACTGAAAATTAAAGGGTTACAACTGGCTTGTAACCCTTTTTTCATGATGTGTGACCCCAAAGGCGACCATAAAATTAAATAGGGCGTTTTGTTCCTGACACCCTTTAACGGAATAAATGAAATCGGTGCATCCGGTTCAGCCTGCCCGGCGGAGTTGGGCTCCCAATGCCGGATTCTTTATTATAATCCATATTTCACTGCTCGTATCTGTCGGCAATTTCGGAGAGTGCATTTCCCAGACTTTCGATTTCACTGCGTTTAAATCCGTAAAGGATAACATATTCTTTAATTTTCTTACTTCGTAATCTCTATCTTTGCATTGGTTTTTAGGTGCTCTATGATTTTTCCCCGGAATAAGTATTTTACAGGTATTTGCATGTGGATGATAATTGCGATATTGCTTTTATCATCCTGCAGTTCATCCAGACTATTGCAGCGCCGGGGTGGTTATATGCTGGCGCGTTATGAAGTGAAGGCCGATCGACCAGAAATCAATACCGATGATCTTAAGAATTTTGCCCAGCCAAAACCCAATGCTAAATTTCTCGGATTGATCCGGCCGGGTGTCTGGATATGGGATGCCGGTTCGGCCGGGCGAGACAATGGCACCAAACGCTGGATTCGTGAACACATGGGCAGAAGGCCGGTCTTGTTGGATTCTTCCATGGTGGATAATTCCATACGGCCAATGTTGGTCTATCTGAATAATAAAGGATATTTCGGCGCAGATATCACCCGTAAGATAAACTACCGCAGGGCCAGAGCTTTTGTTACCTATAGCACACATACCCCTCCTCCGTATACCTTTGGGCAAATCAACTATGATATTCGGGATGATAGTCTGCGCTATTTTATTGAACGGTTTAAGAGTACGCCGCTTATTCAGGAAGGCCAGCAATACGATGCCTATAAATTGCGTGACGAGCGTGAACGACTTGCCCGGGAGCTTAAAGAAACTGGTTATTTCAATTTTTCACGGGAATATATCTCTTATGAGATTGATACCGCCACCACCGACAACCAAACGGCCAATGTGAAGATTATTGTCGCCGGCCTCCGTGAGGGAAATGTCTCTGATTCAATGCCCGGTGTTACACATCAGCGTTATTTTGTCAACAAGGTTTATATCCATTCAAATTACGGTGACATAGGCCTAGGGACGCAGACTGAAGGCGATACAGTGGCCTTTTTTCGCAAATCTCAACTTAGCACGGGAGTGCCTTCTTTTTATCAGATTTATCATCAACGACTCAGATTGAGGCCAGTCGCACTCTCGCGTTCGGTTTTTGTAAGCCCCGGCAAACCGTTTAGCCAGCAAAATATTAACCTCACATACAACCGCTTGCAAAGCTTGGAGATTTCGAGGCTGGTTTCTGTTAGCTTAAATCCGCCTGAAAACTATGCTGCTATAAAGCCACCAGGAATAGGCTTACTCGATTATGATATCCGTTTGGTCAGAAATCCGGTGAGTATTTATACCATTGAGGCCGAAGGTACCAATGCTGGTGGTTATGTTGGTCTGGGAAGCAGCATCTCCTATCGAAACCGCAATATTTTTAAAGGAGGCGAAACCCTTAGGTTTAAAGTAAGGGGCGCTTTTGAAGTAGAGCCCACCAATGCCATTAATTCAACAACCAATAGCAGACTTTTTAATTCTTTCGAAGCGGGGTTTGAGAGCGGTATTGACTTTCCATCCCTGCTTATGCCATTTGCCATTAAACGACTCGAAAAAAATGCACTGGCCAAAACCAGCATTTCCTTAGGACTGAATTATCAGGAACGTACGTTCTATAAACGTTATGTTACCTATCTTTCTTTTGGATATGAATGGAAATCATCACCAGAAATAAAGCATGTTTTTGCCCCTGTTGAGCTCAGCTCTATAAGCATAACCCGCGACAGCACTCTAAACCGTTATCTTGCCGGTATGGTGGATCCCAGGTTACTGAATCAATATACCGATCACCTTATCCTGGCATTAAAATATTCTTTTATATTTAATAATCAGGATATTACCACAACGGGTAACAATTTCTTCTTCTTTAGAGTGAATATGGAGCCGGCCGGGAATTTATTGAATCTATACAGTAACGTAATTGAATTGTCACAGGATTCAACGGGTAAATACCGGCTTTTTGGACTTGCATATGCCCAGTATTTTCGTACTGACCTTGATTTTAGATATTATCGGGTGATATCGCGTGAGCACAAACTGGTTTATCGGTTTGCTTTTGGTATTGGAGTACCCTATGGAAATTCAACAGTATTGCCTTTTGAGAAAGGTTTTTTTGCCGGTGGAGCCAACGGGCTGCGGGGATGGCCGTTGCGTTCCGTAGGTCCCGGAGAATACCGGTCATTGGGAGGGTTGAATTTTGAAAGGGTAGGTGATTTGTGGTTGGAATTGAATACCGAATATCGTTTCCCGATTTATAGTTTCCTGAACGGTGCATTGTATGCAGATGCGGGTAATATTTGGTTGCTCAAGGAGAATGAGGACTTCCCGGGAGGAAAATTCACCACTGCCCGCTTGCTCAAATCAATGGCACTGGATGCAGGCCTGGGAATCAGGTTTGATTTTAACTTTTTTATCTTCAGAATTGATGGTGGATTTCCGCTTTACGATCCCGGAAAGCCGGAAAGCCGCCGTTGGGCCGGAGCCTCAAAAATTCAACTTAGAGATATTAACTGGAATTTTGGAATCGGATATCCCTTCTGATAAGGCATATAGAATATGATAGCAATGGATGCCCGGCTAATGGCCGACAACATATTGAAAGAACTGGGCCACGAACCTACGGCAGGACAGCGCGAAGCCATTGAGCAACTCGCTGTGTTTATTACCCTTCCGATTGAAGCCGGGACTCAACCGGCATTTCTGCTTCGGGGCTACGCCGGCACCGGTAAAACTACCCTGGTGAGTGCGCTGGTCAGGGTATTGCCGTTCGCCGGACTGCAATCGGTACTCATGGCTCCCACCGGCCGGGCTGCTAAAGTATTGGCGCGGTATTCCCGGAAAAAAGCACATACCATACACCGTAAAATTTACCGTTTATTTGTGGATGGAGAAGGCCGTCACAAAATGATAGCAGCCCCAAATCCCAATAAATTCACTCTTTTTATTGTTGATGAGGCTTCTATGATTGCAGGAGATACATCGGGTGGCGAGGGCGGAATATACGCCAACCGCGACCTGCTGGATGATATGATCTCCTACATCTATCAAAATGAAGGTTGTAAACTTTTGCTCATAGGCGATAATGCCCAATTGCCACCGGTGGGTGTGGAACAAAGTCCTGCCCTTGATATAGAAGTGCTTACCAAAAAATATCACCTGGAGGTAAGTTCCATCGAGCTTACAGAAGTGATGCGGCAGGCGCTCGAAAGCGGAATATTGGTAAATGCCTCCCGATTGAGGAACGTAACAGGAGATGCCCGGGCCGCCATGCCCTACTTTAATGTAACCCCATTCGTTGATATTCAGCGCATTGACGGAGCCACCTTTGAGGATGCCCTGAATACGTGTTATTCGCGCTATAGTATTGAAAATACGGCCATTATTACCCGCTCAAATAAACGGGCCAATCTTTTTAATCAGGAGGTGAGGGCACGTATGCTGTTTCGCGAAACTGAACTTTCAGCCGGTGACATCATCATGGTAACCCGCAACAATTACTTCTGGCTTCCCATTGGTACCACGGCAGGATTTATTGCCAATGGCGATATGGCAGAAATCAGACGCATCATTCATATTGGTGAGATGTATGGTTACCGTTTTGCTGATGTTACTATACAATTGATTGACTATCCTGATCAGGAAGTAATTGAGGTGAAGCTGTTGCTCGATTCAATGAATGTACCGGCCCCGGCCATGCCTCAGGAGGAGATGCAAAAGCTTTACGATGAGATTATGCTTGATTACACCGAGATAAGTCCGCAATCAGCACGCTACGAAAAAGTAAAATCCAACCCTTTCTACAATGCCATACAGGCCAAATTTGCTTATGCCCTTACCTGCCATAAAACTCAGGGTGGGCAGTGGGATGCGGTGTTTATAGATCATGGTTATCTTACCGATGAAATGGTGGATGTTTCTTTTGTCCGTTGGCTTTATACCGCCATTACCCGCGCTACTAAAGAGGTATATCTGGTGAATTTTAAAGATACCTTTTTTGAATAAAAAGTCACCAATGGCAAACTCCTTTGGTTTAACTATCTTTGCACCCGGTTTTAAATCCGGTATTTCAGGCTATGACACAGGAAAATGAGCAGATTAATGATCTTTTTGAAGCTTTCAAAGGCTGCAAAATATTAATTCTGGGAGATGTGATGATTGATGCCTACTTATGGGGAAGGGTAGAGCGTATATCTCCTGAGGCCCCTGTGCCGGTGGTTCAACTGGTTAGACGCGAGAGTATGCTCGGCGGAGCAGCCAACGTGGCCCTGAACATCAAAGCCCTGGGAGGAGAACCAGTGCTCTGCGCTGTGATTGGGAATGATGCCCGCGCGGACGAATTTGTCGGCCTGCTCCAACATGCCGGTATTGACTCTTCCGGAATTTTTCGGAGTAACTCACGACTGACCACCACTAAATTCAGAATAATAGGTAATACAACCCAGATGCTGAGGGTTGATGAAGAGGTGGAGGTAGATCTGGATGCTCAGGAAGAAGAAATGCTGATGATCGGATTAGAAAGAATGGTCGAAATCCACCATCCGGGAGCAGTGATTATGCAGGATTACAATAAAGGTGTGCTTAGCCGCAGTGTAATTGAACGCGCTATTCAATTGTTTAACGGTCATGGTATTCCGGTGGCGGTAGATCCGAAAAAGAAAAATTTTGAGCATTACCGGAATGTGGATTTGTTTAAACCCAATCTGAAAGAATTACGTGAGGGATTAAAAATCGATTTTAAATCAGGAGACGTTACCTCACTGAGCGAGGCCGCACGAAGGTTACATATCCAACAGGGAATAAATACGGTACTCATCACCCTGTCCGATGAAGGCATTTTTATGAGCCAGCAGCAAGAGGATACTTATAAAGAGATCAGGTTGCCGGCTCATTTTCGCAAGATAGCTGATGTTTCAGGAGCAGGCGATACGGTGATAAGTGTGGCCGCGCTGTGCAGGGCTGCCGGAGCCGGCATGGAAACAATTGCTGCCCTCGCTAATCTGGCTGGTGGACTCGTTTGTGAACATGTGGGTGTGGTTCCGGTTGACAAGAGTCGGCTTAAATCAGAAGCACTTCTCCTGGATTTGAATGAGTATAAAGAATAACAAAGAGATAAACTTTACCTTTACTTCTTCGTTTTAACAAAATAATTGTGCGCACCTTACGTTAATTGAAATAAAATCTAATCTGTGTTCAGGAAATACTATATTTTATCTCTCTTTTTATTTCTGGTTTTAGCATTTCAGCCTGCGGCTATTGCGCAGCGGCAAAAAGTGCACAACCTTTCTGCCTACGATCTGGCTCCTTATCATTTTGGATTCATTCTTGGCATGAACCAGATGCTTTTCAGCATGAATATCATCGATGGCTTCCAGAACGAAAACTACGATCCGCTGCAAACGCCGGATATTTATTCGGATTCTTCAACGCTTTATGGCATTGAACATCGTCCCACCTTCGGTTTTACCATTGGCATTGTGAGCAACCTTCGCATCAGTGAGCATTTAGACCTGCGTTTCGTACCATCGCTTTCCTTTGGTGAACGAAATATCGATTATACGATGTTGACAAAGTTTGAGGGAGAAAAAAATGTGATTAACGTAACTAAAAAAATTCAGTCCACTTTTGTGGAGTTGCCTCTGCATATTAAATACAAAGGTAGCCGCCTGAACAATGTTCGTCCTTACTGGCTGGTGGGAGCCAAATATGCCATTGACCTGGCCAGCGATTCCAAGAAAAAAGAAGAAAATAACAATGTGTATATTGCCCTTAATAAGAGTGACGTTTACGCTGAAATGGGTGCCGGATTTGACTTTTATACCACCTTTTTTAAGTTTGGCATCGAGCTGAAGATGTCCTATGGACTCACCGATATACTGAGGCGTGAAGGGAATATCTATACAGGAGGCTTCGACAATCTGCGTTCGAAACTCTTTCTGCTTTCATTTACCTTTGAATAAAACCTCTTCCGGTTTTATTTGTTGATATTCAGCAATTCAACTATTTCATTAATCTTTCTTTAAATGAGAAGAATCATCGAAATGCGATTAAATCCATCGGATGCCTATGTCCCGGCACGCTGGAAATATATGGCTTCGATAATGCTTGGGATAGCTCAGGGAAGAATATACCATATTACCCCACTTCGTCTTTCCATAGATGCAAGGAATAAGGTGGTATTCCGGCTGAAAGCCGAAATATTTATTGGCGAGCACTTGCCTCAGGAGGAAAAACTGTTTAAAAGTGCACTGCCCGATGTTGGTTCACGCTCACCGGTAATTGTTGTTGGTGCCGGTCCGGCTGGCCTGTTTGCAGCTTTTACCCTGGTTCTGCATGGCTTTAAACCTATTGTGATTGAGCGTGGTAAAGCCATACAGGCCCGTAAATATGATATTGCCCTGCTTAACCGGGGCGAAAAGTTGAACACCGAATCCAACTATTGCTTTGGTGAAGGCGGGGCGGGTACATTTTCTGATGGAAAATTATATACACGCTCCACTAAACGTGGGGATGTAACCGCGGTACTCCGCACCCTGGTGGAACACGGGGCTACGGAAAATATTTTATTTGATGCCCATCCTCACATCGGAACCGACAAATTGCCAGGCATCATTACTTCAATGCGGCGATCACTGCTTGAAGCCGGAGCCGAATTTCATTTTAACACCCGGGTTTCAGGATTTTTAGTTGCTAAAGGCAGAATAAAAGGAGTGAAGGACAGCACTGGGAACAGCTTTCAGGCTGGAGCAGTAATCCTGGCTACCGGACATTCGGCCCGTGATGTGTATGAGATGATGCATAAGGATGGGTATGCGCTTGAAGCCAAGCCTTTTGCGTTGGGGGTGAGGGTGGAGCATCCGCAGGCGCTTATTGATGAAATTCAATATGGCCTGGCCGATCGTGGCGGGCACATACCTGCAGCCAGCTACAGTCTGGTAACCCAGGCAGCCGGCAGGGGAGTATTCTCTTTTTGTATGTGTCCCGGAGGGGCAATAGTTCCGGCTGCAACCGGACAAGGACAATCGGTGGTCAATGGGATGTCGAATTCCAACCGAAGCTCTCCTTTCGCCAATTCAGGCATTGCAGTAGCCGTGGAGGCGGACGACTGGCAGGAATTCGCCGGACAGGGCGCTCTCGCAGCCCTTGCCATGCAGCAACACATAGAGCATGAGGCCTGGAAAGTAACCGGCGATTTCAGGGTCCCTGCCCAGCGGCTGACTGATTTTATGGAGGGTGTGGTGTCCGTTAATCTTCCCAAAAACTCCTATCATCCCGGCCTCCTGAGCTACGATTTGAATGCCATATTGCCATCCTTTATTTCCGGGAGACTTAAACTGGCTTTTGCTGATTTCAACCGGAAAATGAAGGGTTTTATCAGTTCCGAAGCCATCATTACGGCGGTAGAATCGCGCACTTCAGCTCCGGTTAGGATTCCACGAGATCCAGAAACCCTTTGCCATCCGCAGCTTCAGGGGCTTTATCCATGTGGTGAAGGCTCAGGTTATGCCGGTGGTATCGTTTCCAGTGTCATGGATGGACAAAAAAGCGCCCTGGCTGCTGCAGCCCGGTATATCCCTGCCTAAGTTGAGGCTTTTGTCTAAGTGGGGTAATAATACGGAAATTAGCTTGTGGTTTGTAGATGTATAAAGAAAAACTTGTAGGTTTGTGCGACCAAGTCATTATTTATGGAAGCAAAAATTAAAAAACCTGAGCTTTTCGAGATACTACGCATTAAAAGTAACTTGAAGCAAGATGTTTATGAACAGATCCGTAGCACATTTGAGTTGATCCGAGCTTCGCTATCGTCGATTACTGAAGATTATTATAAAACACATGAAACGGCTCTGCCCATCATCCCTTTTGAATTTAAAGATCGGGGTGAATTTGAACTGGAACTCCGGTTTGGCGGTGATGTACTTATTTTTATGATGCACACCAATGTGTTTCAATTTTCGCGTATGCATGAAGTAATGAAAACCAATTATATCCATCAGGATAACACCCTATCCTATTGTGGTGTAATTCATATCTATAATTTCCTGGCCGATTCATTTAAATATAATCGCACCAATGATATAGGGTATCTTATTGGCAGGTTGTTCGTTAACCGGGAGAGTCACTATTTTATTGAAGGTAAACGGGAAATAGGCATGCTTTACAACAATTTCGCCACCTCAGTTATCAGTCCTGAAACCATCAGGCAAATTATTGAATCAGCCATGCTTTATACCATTAACTTTGATTTGTTGTCCCCGCCTTACGATCAGGTGAAACTGGTTACGGTTAATGAAATGCAGAATTCACTGGATAATATGAAAATTACGACAGGCAAGCGGCTGGGTTTCCGGTTTCAGGCCGATAATGGTGAACCAAAAGATTAATACGATTGGCCCATAGGTTGTTGGCCTCTTTTAGCTGCTGGCTTTCAGGTAATTAAAAGGTTATACTTTTTAAATAATGAGTTTACAGTCTGGGAGATAGGTGTATTAAACAGGCATGTATGGCCATTTTTATAAAAATAACGAAAAAAGATTAAGCTACCCTTGGACGTTTCAAAAATAGTTGTATTTTTGCAGTCCCAAAACACGAAATAACCTAATGGTCCGTTCGTCTAACGGTTAGGACGCCAGGTTTTCATCCTGGTAATAGGGGTTCGATTCCCCTACGGACTACAAAACAGTACTAAGATTATGGCAAATCACAAATCAGCACAAAAAAGAATAAGGTCCAGCGAAGCCCGTAGGGTACGTAATCGTTATTATGGAAAAACCATGCGCAACGCCGTGCGTAAGTTCAGGACCCTGGAAGATAAAAATGAAGCTACTGAAAAGTTGCCCCAGATTATCTCAATGATTGATAAACTTGCCAAACGAACCATTATTCATAAGAATAAAGCCGGCAACCTTAAATCAAAACTTACTCGTATGGTGAACACCATGCCTTAAGTTTTTATTATTTTATATAGTTAGCCTCGCCTATAGCGGGGCTTTTTATGTTTATATTTGCAGTATTGGTCTTTAATTATCATAAGTATGAGCTACGAAAAGCCGGCCAGCCTGCCTATTAAGCAATGGGCCGAAGACGATAAACCCAGAGAAAAGCTTCTTGCAAAAGGCAAAACGGCCCTCAGCGATGCTGAATTGATAGCCATATTGCTCAGATCGGGCTCCAGAAATTCATCTGCAGTGGAGCTTGCGCGGATTATGCTCCAGTCGGTGGACAACAACCTCGCCTTGTTGGCCAAGCTTAAAGTTGACGACTTAACGAAATTTCATGGAATGGGTGAGGCAAAGGCCTTGAGCATCATTGCTGCGCTCGAACTGGGCTTGCGCCGCAGACGGTCAGAAGTGCCCGAAAAACAATCGATTACTTCGAGTCAGCAGGCTTTTGAGTTGTTATATCCCAACCTTGCCGATGGACAGTATGAAGAATTCTGGGTGCTGTTTCTGAACCGGGCCAACCATAAGATTTCTGTGCTTCCGGTGAGCGATGGCGGACAGGCCGGAACCGTGGTTGATCCCAAGCGGGTGTTTAAAACTGCCCTGGAACAAAATGCAGCATACCTCATCTTGTGTCACAACCATCCTTCAGGTCAACTCAAACCCAGTGAGGCAGACCTAAGCCTTACCCGAAAGCTGAAAGAGGCCGGGCTAGCCCTCGATATCCGGGTGCTTGATCATCTGATTATTGGGGATGATAAATATTATAGCTTTGCCGACAATGGCTTAATCTGATATTTTTTTTATGTTACATATTGTTACCGTAATTGGCGCCAGGCCGCAGATTATCAAAGCGGCAGCGCTTAGTCGTGCCATTCACCATCATTTTTCCGGCCGTATTCGTGAAACCATTGTCCATACCGGTCAGCATTATGATGCAGGTATGTCACAGGTGTTTTTTGATGAACTTGGCATCCCTAAACCTGATTATAATCTAGGGGTGGGCAGTGGCCCGCACGGCAGACAAACTGCACGCATGATAGAAGGACTGGAAACCATTCTGCTTGATGAGCAGCCTGATTTTTTGGTGCTTTATGGAGACACCAACTCCACCCTTGCCGGCGCCATCGCGGCATCCAAACTGCATATTTCCATTGCTCACATCGAAGCAGGATTGCGCTCTTTTAACAAGTCTATGCCCGAAGAGATCAACCGCATTATGTGTGACCACGTCTCCACGCTGCTTTTTAGCCCTACGGCAACCGGTTTGGCTAATCTGGTCCGTGAAGGCTTCAAAGGCGATGCTTTGCCTCCATATTCAAGCGACAACCCCAAAATTTACCATTGCGGAGATGTGATGTACGACAATACGCTGCATTTTGCGGAAATGGCTGAAGGAAAATCTAAAATTCTGGAAGAGCATGGACTCATTTCGGGAAACTATTTGCTGTCAACTATTCACCGTGACAACAATACCGACATTCCCGAAAGGCTGAATGCCATTTTTGAAGCGCTCGATGCCATCAGCCGCAGCCGGCAAATTCAAATCGTGCTCCCTCTTCATCCGCGTACGGCCAGGCTGTTGAAACAAAACCTGATTGCTGAACGCTATGAGTCTGTTAACTCAAATAAGCTGATTAAGATAATCCCACCGGTTTCCTTTCTGGATATGACGCGTCTGGAGAAGAATGCCCGCCTTATCCTCACCGATTCCGGTGGCGTACAAAAAGAGGCCTATTTCTTTGAAAAACCCTGTGTAATTGCCCGCTCCGAAACCGAATGGATTGAAATTGTGGAAGCAGGAGCAGGTATCATCGCCGATGCTGATTTAAAACGTTTAACCGTCGCCCTGGAAGCCTTTCTCGACAATCCACCATCCCTCTATCCAAAAGTATTTGGCGATGGCGAAGCAGCCCGGTTTATATGCGGAGAGATGCTGAAGATGGCGGAAGGGGAGTAATCGTAAACTACATGAAGATTAATTCACTCAATGGATCGTGTGATGCCTCGCTGGGTCGTTGATTCGAATTAATCTTAAGTCAGGCTTCAAATGAGCTGAAAATGTTATCAAATAGAACTTTGTTGATGAACATTGTAAAGCAGGATTATGCAAATTGGAAAATTTGATCACTTTTTTAGCAGCCTTAGGTTTATGCCAAACAAATGAATGGTTCGCAAACATTTAGGAATATTTATTTGTTAACTGTTAACATTAAAATCAGTGAACAATAGCATTATTGTTTCATGACATCAGCTAAAAAAATGATTCACTTTCGCACTGGCGGTTCCTTCTTAATTTTAGGGATTGGCAGACCTTTAAACCTTTAATTTACAACAACATGGACAATCAAAGCAAGTTAGTGCGCGTATTTGTCGGATCAGATATAACGGTAAATCTGCTCAGTGCTGAATTAAAAGCAAAAGGAATCTCAACAGAAATTATCAACGAATATGAGGCCTCTAATTTTCAGGGTTTCTCTACGGGTACCCCTTACTCAGTTGACCTATATATTGTTGACTCTGATTTAGAAAGAGCACTGCCCATAGTGAGCGATTTTATCAAAATCAATGGAATGTGAGATGCATCATTTTGACCATCTGCTCACATCGCTATTTTAACCTACTTAATGATTTTTAGATCTCACACCATTTACCAGTTTATTTGATTGCCTGATGGTTTTACGGTCCCAGTTCCAGATTACATATATGTAAGGTCTCCAGATATACACAAATGGGTACACTAAAAAATGGACAAATCGGGTAAATGGTATCATCCCGATAAAAATAAAGGCCGAAATAATATGAATTTGGACTCCCAAAGGTATTGCTGAAACAGCCGTAATGTCAGGATTAAACAGAAATATTGATTTTAAATAGGGTGTTAATACCGAAGCAAACCAAGCGGAGCCCCAGCGATCGAAAAAGGCGATCCAAATCCCGGAACCAACTTGAATAAGCAATATAATATTCACAAAAACATCCATTTTTGAAGTTACGGCAAGTATTCTTTTCTTTTTAAAACGACGTTGGATAAGCATTATCAATCCGAATAAAGCCAAAATGGCAAAGCCAAGAGCCGTAGCCTCCAGAATTACAAGCCTGACAGGCACTGATCCCCAGGCGATAACGCTTTTTGGGAACAAAAAGGCAGTGGCGTGGCCGAAAAACAAGAAAATAATACCCCAGTGAAAGGGCCGGCTTCCGAAAAAGAGCTCCCTTCCTTCAAGAAATTGTGATGATAGGGAGGATACCTTAAACCCAAACCGGAAATACCTGAAAAGGGAACCGACCAGCACAATTGTGAGTGCTGCATAGGGTAAACCGATAAAGAAAAAGTTGTTGAACATAATTTAAATGCTTTTTTGTTTATGACAAAATGTATCGCAAATTACAGACTTGGGTGAAGTCATTACAAACTCCTGTTTGCCTGAAAATGCCTGCTCAGGAGGGGCATACTCCTGCAGGTTGTCTCCCTTGAAATCCCTTTTTAATAACTCATAAAGCACCTGGAGTAATGCTTTATAATAATGAGTTTCAATCTTATCAAATTTGGTCAGCATAAACCTTACGGCAGGCAATATGATAATGAAACCCAGTTCTTCTGCAAAGTCAGGATCAGTTGTTTTTGATAAAAGAGTTAATACATTGGGCAGGTGGTCTCCCAATTCGGTACCGCAATCCACTCCGGCTTTTAGGTGTTCGGCTTGCAGATTTACAAGGATTTGCGCCCTTTTATAGTCTTCTCCAAAAAGCACATATCCAATATCGAGGTAGCAAACCGCCTGAACATCAAAGGTTTTTAAATAGTATTCCTGTTGTTTCTTCAACGATAATTGCTGATGATCACCTATGATTTGCTGCAATTTATGTTGCCTTTCCGGAAGTTCGGCCGGAATTATACCAAGGAAATGGTCAGCGTATTCCTGAAAATGTGCATCAGGATATCTGAACAGGTCAGCCAGAATTTTATAGTGATTTAGCTTATTCATAATCTTTTCCTTTTACAATCCTCTTTTTGGTGGTTCTTTAAAGCCAAATCCACTATTCCCTTTTACATCGGCGGTGCTTTCCAGCATCTCCATGGCTTCCTCGCGGTGCGCTGCCGGAATCACAAAACGTTCAGTAAACAATGGGAGGGAGGTAAGCCTGAAAATGGCATCGGCAGTTTCCTTATCCATTTTTACTTCGTTCATTGGGTCAGTAATTTCATTTTCAGGTAAATCGCCAACAGTTACATCTCTTCGATGCAACCTTACGGCCATCAATTTTTTCAGAACGATTTCTATTGTTTTCTCATTCCCGGCACTGAACAGATTGGCCAGATATTTCATCGGCAACCTTGATTTTTCAATAGCTCCCCAAAACGATTCACTGGTTGTTTCATAAGTTCCGTTTTCCACAAAGGCCATGGTAGGCAATAATGGTGGAACATAAAACAGGTTCGGCAAAGTCCTGAATTCAGGATGAAGCGGCAATGCCAGTCCCCATTTTTTTACAAATTTGTAAACCGGTGATTTTTGTGCAGCGGTAATGGTTGAGTCTGCAATACCATTTTCCCGGGCGGCTTTAATTACTTCCGGATCAAATGGATCAAGATACATATCCAGTTGCCGGTCAACCAATTCGTCTTCAGGGCAAGAGGCAACTGCTTTGGTTTTATCCGCATCGTAAAGCATTACGCCCAGATATCTGATGCGGCCCACACAAGTGTGCATACATGCCGGTATCTGACCTGTTTCAAGACGAGGATAACACAATATGCATTTCTCTGATTTGCCTGTATTCCAGTTATAATAACTTTTTTTATACGGACAGGCTGTAACGCACATTCTCCATGCGCGGCATTTTTTCTGGTTGATGAGTACAATCCCATCCTCCCCTCTTTTGTAAATAGCCCCTGAAGGGCATGCAGCAACACAAGCCGGGTTGAGGCAATGGTTGCAAATGCGGGGCAGGTAGTGCATCGTCATCCGTTCAAGTTGGAACATGGCTTCCTGTTCCTGGGACGACAGGTTTTTAAAGTTTACATCGTTTCGCGCATACTCCTGGCTCCCTGATAAGTCATCGTCCCAGTTTGGGCCTGCCTTTGGGGTGATATATTCGCCTGTGATTAATGAAACCGGACGGGCAACAGGCTGGTCGTCACCTTCTTTAGCTTCAAAAAGATGCGCATACTGATAGGTCCAGGGTTCATAATAATCATCTATTACAGGCAAAGAAGGGTTGTGAAATAAATTTTTCAACCCTTTAACTTTACCGGCACCTCTTAAGGAAAGATTTTTTCCTCTTACTTCCCAACCACCCTTATAAATGTCCTGGTCTTCCCATTTGCTGGGATAGCCGGTACCTGGTTTGGTCTCCACATTGTTCCACCACATATATTCGGCACCTTTGCGATCAGTCCATATGTTTTTGCATGCAATAGAACAAGTGTGGCATCCGATGCATTTATCGAGATGAAATACCATTGAAATTTGTGATCTTACATCCATGGTTTTGTTTTTTAAAATTCTACCTTGTCCATTTTCTGAACCAATGCAAACGTATCGCGGTTTACGCCAACGGGTCCCCAATAATTCATGTGATAAGTGAACTGTCCGTAACCACCCATCATCAGGTTTGGCTTGAGGTGAATGCGTGTGAAACTGTTGTTCATGCCCGAACGCTTTCCGCCTCTAATTTGAGATTTTGGAACTGAATACGTACGGTCAACCGCATGATATACAATGCATATACCTTTGGGAATCCTTGAACTTACACAAGCTCTGGTGGAATACACCCCATTGTCATTATATACTTCAACCCAGTCGTTGTCTTTTATGCCCATATCGGCTGCATCTTCCTCGCTTAACCAGCAGGGCTCCATGCCCCTTGATAAAGTAAGCATCCGAAGCGTATCGCCATAAGTAGAGTGTATATGCCATTTGCCGTGAGGCGTAAGTACGTTGAGCATTTTGGCTTTTCCTGTAGCCACAGATTTTCTTAATTCACCATAAGCCTCCGGTCTTGGAGAGGGTTTATAGGTCGGCAAATGCTCCCCAAACTTGATGTACCCTTCGTGGTCCAGATAAAAGTGCTGCCTTCCTGTAAGTGTGCGCCAGGGAACAAGGCGTTCAATATTGTAGGTATAAGCAGAATAAGCCCGGCCATCGTTCATCAATCCCGACCAGATGGGTGAATTCAGGTAGCGTTTTGGCCCGGCTTGCAAATCTTTGTAATTCATCCTTACATGCTTACTCCCTTCAGCCAGGTCGCAAAGCGTTAATCCGGTTTTCTTTTCGGCACGTTTGTAAGCCCTGTGGGCAAGTTCACCATTGGTTACGCTCGAAAGGTGAAGCACCGCATTGGCCGCTTCTTCATCTTCATAAATAGAAGGATATTCAATGCCATCTATTTTCCTTACATGATCTTTGTCTTTCAGCATTTGTTCGTAAAAATCAGTGGAATCGTAGCTGTTTCCATGCGCACCTAACCCCGACTTCATATTGGGTCCCAGGCTTATGTACCGCTCATACACTTTGGTATAGTCCCTTTCCACTACAACAAGGCCGTGCATGGTTTTACCCGGAATGGGTTCACATTCCCCTTTGCTCCAGTCCCGGATGTTGCGTTGGGCAATCTCACCTGCACTGTCGTGATCAATCGGAGTATTGACGATGTCTTTTACAGGCTGGTTGAAATGGGTTTTGGCCAGTTCACTGGTTACCCGTGCAATTTCACGGAAAATTACCCAATCGCTTTTCGACTCCCAAACCGGATCAATGGCTGCAGCCAGTGGATGGATAAAGGAGTGCATGTCGGTAGTATTCAGGTCGGTTTTTTCGTACCATGAAGCTGCCGGAAGAATAATATCGGAATACAAAGCCGAGGTGTCCATCCTGAAATTCAGGTTAACGATAAGATCCATCTTTCCTTTCGGACTTTCGCTGCGCCATTTTACATCTTTTACAAATTGGTTGGCTATCTCGTCAGCTATCGTGTTGGTATGCGTTCCTAAGTAATGCTTTAGAAAATATTCATGCCCCTTGGCACTTGAGCCAATGGCATTGCCCCGCCAAATATACCATACACGGGGAAAGTTGATTTCTTCATCCGGTTCTGCTACTGCATGCACCAGCTCTTTGCTTTTCAGCTTTTCAATTACATATTTTTTAATTTCCTCATCCGTTTTTGCTCCGGCTTTTTCAGCGTCTTTTACAATTTCAAAATTGTTTTTGTTGTATTGCGGATAAAAAGGCATCCAGCCATTGCGAACCGATTTTACAATCATATCGGCAGAATGCAGTTGCGACAACTCATTTTTTGGAACGGTATTGTAATCGGAATGGTTGACATCGTAGCGCCATTGGTCAGAGTTGATGTAATGCCAGATGGGCGACTGTTGCAATCGCGGAGGTCCCTGCCAGTCCTTACCCGCCATAATTGAATTCCACGAATCAAATGGCGCCAGTTTTTCCTGACCCACATAGTGGTTCATTCCACCGCCATTTACGCCTACGCAACCGGTCAGCATCAGGGCCATGGTTCCGGCGCGATAGATGAGGTTGCTGTGGTACCAATGGTTTACACCGGCTCCGATAATGATGCTGCATTTTCCGTTGGTTACTTCGGCGGTCCTGCTCCATTCACGGGCAAACTGAAGCACTGTTTTTGGACCAATTCCGGTAAATATCTCCTGCCATGCCGGCGTGTATGCCGCTTCTTTTTCATCATAGGATGTAGGATAATCACCGCCCAACCCACGGTCAACGCCATATTGCGCCATGGTAAGGTCATACACTGTGGTCACCTTAGCTATGCCATCCACAGTTTCAATATGCTTTACAGGTACGCCTCTTTTCGCGATAAGCTCTTTTCCGTATTCAATGAAATCAAGTTGCAGAATTTCGTCATTTCTATCCAGCAGTGTCAACACCGGGTCGTAAACCTGGCCGGTTTCAGCATCCTCAAATTTCAGGTTCCAGTTACCGTCTTTGCTGTCCCAGCGATGTCCTGAACTTCCTCCCGGGCAAACCAAATCGCCGGTTTTTGAATCTATATTCAAAAATTTCCATTCCCCATTTTCGCTGTCTTTGAACTTATCCACTTTACCGGCCCTCAACATTTGGCCGGGAACCAGTTTTCCATCCTGTTCAATAACTTCAACAAGGAAGGGGCTGTCGGTGTATTTTTTGGTGTATTCAATAAAATACGGGACTTGTTTTTCGTGGTGATACTCCTTTAAAATCACGTGGACCACCGCCATCCAGAAAGCGCCATCCTGACCGGCATGAACCGGTACCCATTTATCCGCATATTTAGCGACCATGCTAAAGTCGGGGGAGAATACCACGGTTTTGGTTCCGTTGTGCCTGGCTTCTGAAAAGAAATGCACATCCGGCGTACGCGTCATCCCGAGGTTGGCGCCCATGCAGGCAATAAATTTTGAATTGTACCAATCGGCGCTTTCGGCCACATCGGTTTGTTCCCCCCATATTTCGGGAAACGAGCTGGGTAAATCGCAATACCAATCGTAAAAGCTCAGCTTCACACCACCCATCAACTGTAAAAAGCGGGCACCTGCCGCGAAGCTAAGCATCGACATGGCAGGGATTGGTGAAAAACCTACCAGCCTGTCGGGGCCATACTTTTTTGTGGTATAGATGTTTGAAGCAGCGATAATTTCCAAAGCTTTATCCCATCTCACTCTTCTGAGGCCGCCCTTGCCTCTGGCGGTCTGGTATCGTTTTCTGGTTTCAGGGTTGTTTTGGATATTCTCCCAGGCTTGCAGTGCATCGCCAGTTTTTGCTTTTTCTTCATTAAAAGCATCCAGCAAGGCACCCCGTATCATCGGATATTTTACCCGGATGGGGCTGTATAGATACCAGGAGAATGAAATGCCACGCTGGCAACCCCTTGGTTCGTAAGGTGGCAGCGATTTTTCGAGCAATGGATAATCGAGTGCCTGGGTTTCCCAAACCACGATGCCATCTTTTACATGGATGTTCCAGCTGCAACCACCGGTACAGTTCACGCCATGGGTACTTCTGACGACTTTATCGTGCTGATGCCTGTTTCTGTAAAACTCTTCCCACTGCCGGGTTTTCGGTGAAATCAAATCTTTAATCCAACTCATAGGATATTTGTTAGCTTAGTTAACGACTTTTGTCTGGCGGCTGAAGATTTCATGGTTTACAGCCAATCTTTTTCTGTCAAAATATAAAACCAGGATGACCAGCATCATCGAAATGAAAACAAACAATCCGGCAAGAACAAAATATAGGCTGAAATCAGCAGGCTGCTGGTTAATCCTATTGTCGCTTACCGACTTCAGATATGCTGTAAGGTTTACAACCTCTTCGTTTGTGATGGGGTGATTCTTAAAAGCCATATTCATCACAGGAAAGGGCGGATTGGTTATGATTGCTGAAACTCCTGCGCTGCCCATATTTCCAAAGGATTGGCTGAGATCCATTGCTAAAGTCCCGCTGCTGAAAATTCTTTCATCCTGAACATTATGACAGGAATTGCAGGTTGTTCCTCCATTTTGAAATTTTTGCTTTCCCGTAAACAGGTTCATTCCAATGGTGATGTTTTCGGAAGTTGTACCGATTAAAATATCTGCCACCGGTGCACTTTGCTCTCCTCCGGCCGCACCACCCTGCTGCCTGATGTAATTTAAAATTGCAATCACCTGTGCATCCGTGTATGGATTGTCGGGCATGGGTATGCGATTATATTCTTCAAATATTGCAACCGCATCCTTATCGCCACTTTTAATTACAGTAGTTGAGGATTGGATGAAGGCAATCAGCCATTCCTGGCTTTGCTTTTCATTGACGTTTAACAAATCAGGCCCAACCAACCGGCCTTTGCCAATGGTGTGGCAGGCTGTACAGGTTTTTGTGAAAAGTTGTTCGCCTTCATCGGCTTTGACGGTGGAAAATAAAAATATTCCAACAATCAATAAAATGGTTTTCATCTTGCCCTTATTCATGAAAATCAGTTTTTAGAATTTTTAGAAGTAAAGATACAATCTAAATACTTTGAAAAGTACTTTTTTATACGCCGAATGGTAATTTATAATAGTTCTAAATTATCCTAATGGGCTTAAATGACAATAAATCCAGGGCCTCGTTTAATAGTTCTTGACTTTGCAGTGGAGGTAAATGGTTTTGTGGCTCAATTTGAAACTGATTCGTATCTTTGTATTAAAGCCAGACAAATGGATCATATGCAATTATATACGAAGATTAATTCCTTACCTGGTGATCTCAAATCGGAAGTAAATGACTTTATTGATTTTTTAATGTCAAAAAGACAAAAGGAGATTAAGAAAAACGGTAACCCTATTTTCAAGCAAGAATTCCTCCTCAGGCAGAGGGAATCGTGATTTGGTTTGAAAAAGTATTTTGTGTTTGGAATTCTTACATTCAAAAATGGTGTATATTTGTTCGTTAGTGCCAAAGTTGCCGGAAATTACCCTAACGTATTAATTTATTGATTCTTAAACTTAAACTTTATAAAAATGGGAAAGTCGCAGGCTAAAAGAAGTGGATATGTTATAACTATTTCAATAATAATCACATACATCATTGTGAAAATAGTGTACAAATTAACAGGGTTTTATTATAGTTTTGATGAAGGCTTATTGAATATCAAGCTACTCATTGACCTTTCACTATGGGCGGTCGTTTTTGTTGTGGTTAGTTTTCTTGTAAAGCTGGTATTTTACAGAAGGATAGGATAATCTACTATGAATGCACTTAATATTGATTTTACCATATCTAAGGATGTGTATGACCCTGAATTTGTAGAAAAAATCTTAGAGAGCAGGGAACAAGCTAAAAATGGAGAAATAACCCGGGTGAAAAAGGAAGATTAAAATGAGTTCTTAGGCGTATAATATGAGCTTATCATTTGGATTTTACCGATAAGGTACATCGTTTTAACTCTTTCTCTAATAAATAGCTTCCCTCCCCCAGCAATGAAAAAGCGATTGTCTGCTCTTGTCCATTCATTTTATCTTCAACCTCCCCCTTATTCAGAAAAATAGAATTTAGCAGATAGATTTTTTTTCGATTCGATTAAAATTGATTCGTATCTTTGTATTAAAGCCAGACAAATGGATCATATGCAATTATATATGAAGATTAATTCCTTACCTGGTGATCTCAAATCGGAAGTAAATGACTTTATTGATTTTTTAATGTCAAAAAGAAAAAAGGAGTTTAAGAAAAAGAAACCAATATTTGGCTGTGCAAAAGGCCAGATTTATATATCTCATGACTTTGACGAGCCGCTTGATGACTTTAAAGCAAGCATGAAATGAATTGTTCTTTAGACCAGTAGAACCAGTCGAACAATCGCCGAACCAATTGAAGTGGCAAAAAATATTTACTAATTTTGGAAATAATCATGAATAAAATTGTTATATTTGTGCTATTGAACGCAATCTCACTTTAATAAGACCCAATCCAATCTGTTAAATTTGAAAATTACAATGCAATGAAAACCTCAGATATATTCATCGCGCATCCCAAAACGGAGGAGCAGGTGAGTGCTTTAAAGGCTTTTATGAATGCGCTTAATATTGATTTTACCATATCTAAGAATGTGTATGACCCTGATTTTGTAGAAAAAATTTTAGAGAGCCGGGAACAAGCCAAAAATGGAAAAGTAACACGGGTAAAAAAGGAAGATTTAAATGAGTTCTTAGGCTTGTGATATGAGCTATCATTTGGATTTTACCGATAAGGCCATAGATGATATTTCTTTTCTAAAGAATTCCGGGAATAGAGCCATTCTTAATAAATTACATGTCCTTTTAAAAGAACTGACCGAACATCCTTATACTGGGACCGGTAAGCCTGAGCCTCTCAAATATGCGCTCACAGGACTATGGTCTCGCAGAATAAATCGAGAACATAGACTGGTTTATGAAGTGACTGAAAATGTTGTTTACATACTTTCTGTTAAAGGACATTATTAGTAAGGTTACGTTAGCATTAAGGAATACCTGGGTCGAGTGCGGAATTTGATAAATTTAGTCAGCGGCACTTATTAGCAACAACTTTTCTTGGATCGAGCGCTCTTGCAGCGCGTGCCAGGTTGTTTGTTCAGTTTGTTCAGTGAAGTATTCAGTTCAAAATGAAATTAGGCTAAAAAAGCTTCATTGTGAAGATTGGAATTAATAAGTTTATAGAATGAGGTTGAAGAACGCGCTACAAGGGGTTTGTCCGTCCTTATCCGTTAATTTTATCTTCAACTTCTCTCTGCCAATCCGACTTAGGTTGGCTTTTTGTTCGCTCCCGCTCAGGCGGAGACCGAAAGTCTTATGACATTAGAATTCACGTTTTCTAAGTTACAGATCCCTCACTGCGTATCGGGATGACATTGGCGTTTTGTGGTGGGGGATGGAGAGGAAGGAAGTGGGCGGCGCAGCCGCCCACTTCCTTCCACATACATCTTAACATCTTAATTGGTTGTCATTCCGAAATGGCGCGTAGCATAATGAGGAATCTTTTAGTAGAGACCAGTATTTGTCAAAGAGAAATTTTCCCTGGGTCGCGCTTGGATGCGCGCGTTTGCAGCGCGTGATTTGTTCAGCTTATCAGTGAAGTATTCAGATAAAAGTGAAATCAGGCTGAAAAAGCTTCATTGTAAAGATTGGAATTATTAAGTTTATAGAATGAGGTTGAAGCACGCGCAAACAAGGATTGTCCGTCTTTACCCATTCATTTTATCTTTAACATCCTTTTTATCCATATCCCGGCATTCACCACATGGTAATACATCAGCGGGATAATCCACAGACTGACCAGTACGCCTATGGTCATGCCGCCCAGCATGGTGAGGGAGAGTGGTAGCTGAAGTTTGGCGCCTAAATCGCTGCCCATCATTTGGGGCATTAGTGCAATTACGGTGGTGAGCGAGGTCATTACAATGGGTTTCAGCCGGCGACGTCCACCCTCGTGTATGGCGTCCATCAGTCCCATGCCTTCTTTTCGGAGCTGATTTACGGTGTCAATTTTCAGGATGGAGTCGTTGATGATGATGCCTCCCATCACAATAAAGCCAATCATTGACATGGCATTGATGGAGTTGCCTGCCAAATAAAGCAGTATGGTGGCGAAAGCCACGTCAATGGGCAGTTCAATAAGTACCACCCACGGTATGCTGATGGATTCAAACTGCGCTGCCAGAATAAAGAAAAGCAACAGTACGGAAATCAGCAGAATAATGCCCATTTCGCTCATCAATTCAAGGTTGCTGAAATAGCTGCCCGAAAACCCGACTTCCAGGCCGGTGGTTTGGGTTACAATGGTTTCCACCGTTTTTATGGCTGCGGGCGTTTGCTGGTCGTCCACCTCAATGGCAACAGGCACAAATACACCTTCGGAACCGCCGAAAATGGTACGGTAATCGCTGCTTTGCTCCAGGCTTACCAGGCTTTTTAAAGGGATTTTATTTCCCATCCGGTTGCTTACAAACAGTGTGCTTAACGCCTGCTCCATGCTGATGGGTTCCGAGCCAATCAAAATGGGGATATAGCGGTCAGCCGCTTTGAGGTTGTCCGTATAATTGCTGTTGAAAGCGGTTTTAAACAGCGTTACAATGGCATCGTAATCCACATTGTACAGAAAAAGCATTTCGGGTTTGGCATGGACGATGTATTGCTGCCGGGCAGGAATTTTGGCTTCGGGGGTGTTCAGTTGCCGGCTGATTTTCCCGGCTACCGACTGCACTTCCTGCATGGGTGGCGGGCTGTCGCTGTTTTTACCCCGGATGCGGGCCATAAGGTTGCCTTCTGTGCCTGAAAAGACCTTCATAAAAGGATTTTCAGGAGCTTTAAAAGTATAGGATGCGCCCGGATAGTGCTTTCGGAGGTAGGCTTCCAGCGGAAGAATGGTTTCCTTCAATTCGTCCGGAGTTGCCACTTTCAGATAGAGCTGACTTTCGTAGGCGCTCATATCCAAATCGCGGTTCAGCACAAACTGTTGCTCCCCAACAAAGGCATTCGATTGCTCCACCTTACTGCCGGCGGCCTGTATAAGTTGAATGATTCTGCGCCTGTTTTCATCTACGTGTATGTTCTCGTTCCAGTCGATCGCCAGTATGGTTTCATTCTGCGGAAGCACGGGCAATTGTCGCTTGTCAATCGCCGAAAAGGCAAAATAACCCCCGCCCAAAATCAGCAGAACAACCACAAGGGTGCCCCATTGATGGCGGAAGATAAAGTCAAACCCTTTGTGGTAAGAATTTTCCATATCAAAAAGCTTTACCCGTTTCAGGAAGCCAATTTCGGTGTGCCGGTGTTTCCTTCCCTGCACCAGTTTAAAGAGGGTAGGGATGAGGGTAATGGAAACAATCAGCGAAATGACCAGTCCTATGGCAATGGCCATTGCCTGGTCGTAGAAAAGTGCACCCGCAATACCGCTCAGGAAGATGAGGGGGATAAATATGGCACATGAAGTAAGGGTGGACGAAATCAAAGGCGCAATCACTTCGTTGGTGCCACGGGTGATGGCGGTGAGCAAAGGTTCGCCCCTTTGCTGGTGCTGTATAATGTTGTCAATCACCACAATGGAGTTGTCAATCATCATCCCCACGCCTAAAATCAATCCCGAAAGGGAAATGATGTTGATGGATATCCCGAAAAGGTAAAAGAAAAAGAGGCTGATAATAAGGGTAACCGGCATGGTTAGCGCAATGAGAAGCGGACTGCGGTAATCCCTGATAAACAGAAACATGATGATGATGGCCAAAAATGCCCCCTGTATGAGGTTGCTTTTCAGGTTGGATATGGTGTAAGTGAGCAAAAAGGACTGGTCCTGACTGGTTTCAAAGTCAATTTCGGGATAGGCGACCTGGAAATCAGTAATCAGTTGGCTTACTTCGTCGCGCATGGTTTCTATGCGGGCATCGCTGCTTTTGATAAGGGCCAGGCAGATGGCCTGTTGCCCCTGCGAAAGGTACAAACCCTGCATGGCCTGCGGCCGAATGCCAACTTCGGCAATATCTCCCAGCGCAATGGGTTGGCCGTTTACGTTTACCAGAGTTTCTTTTACATCGTCCACCGTGCGCAATTCGTTCCTGAACATGAGGCTGTACTGCAACTCGCCTTCCCTCACGGTGATGCCGCTTACGGTGATGTTGTTCTGCTTCAGGGCCATAGATAAGGCATCGGTGCTGATACCGAGGCTTTGCATCCGGGCTTCGTTAGGGATGATGTACAACTCGGGGCGGGACATGCCGCTGATATCGGCGAAAGCCACCGAGGGCAATTGCTCTATGCGCCTGCGGATAACCGTTTCGGTGAAGCTGCTGAGCTGGGTAAATGCTTCACCTGATTGGCTGGCCGAAGTGTCTTTTAGGTGAAGGTTAAGCAGAAAAACAGGAATATCGGTGGCGCTTGCTTTGATGATTTTTGGCCGCCTCACATCGCGCGGAAGCCCTGCCATGGCGGCATCTACCTTGTCGTTTACCTCAATAAAAGCATAATCGGTATTGGTGCCAAAACTAAATTTCAGCCTGATAATGGCGCTGTTGTCGCGGGTTTCGCTCTGAATGTCATCCAGTCCGGGCAATTGCAGCAGTCTGGCCCGCATGCCCGACACTATGGTGCGCTCCAAATCTACGGCATTGGTGTTGGGATGTGAAATGTAAACGGTAATTTCAGGAATTTTGATATCGGGCAAAAGCGAAATCGGCAGCAAACCGGCCACCACCAAACCCACCACCATGATGGCAATAAATGTAATAATTACGGCTATGGGCCGCTCAATCAGATATCGAACCATACGTCAAAGATTGTGGGTGGTTTAAGGATTTAGCACGCTGTTTTTTCCGTTTTGGGAATTTCATCCTAATCAGCAGCGGAAGATACAAAATAAGCATGGGAACAGAAAATACCAGTCCGCCAATGGTGCCCGCCGCGAAAGCTGTCCAGAAACTGGCTTTACCATCAAACAGCAAAAAGGGAAGCAATCCGAGAATGGTGGAGATGGTGGTCAGGAATATAGGTATTATTTTGAGGTTGAAGGCTTTAAGGTAATTTGAAAGGTTGCTGCGTGTGTTGGTCTTCCGGAGCACGTTCAGGTCGTTGATGATATAAATAACCATATTTACCGAAAGTCCGCTTAGCAGCAGCAGTGAGGCGTAACCGCCCTCATCAAAGGCAATATCGAAGTGATAAAAAGTGAAAAAAGCACCGATAAAGGAGAGCGGAATGATGCTGATGACCACGAAGGGTTGCAGCAGCGATTCAAACAAAATGGCGCCAATAGCCCAAATAATGATGACGATGAGCCCCAGCAGCCAATATTGCATGGGTTTTTCGCCAAACATCCACGAATAATCATAATTTGGCACTTCAGCCTTAAAGCCCAGGGGGAGTGATTGGCTCATTTTTTTGGTTTCGCGCTCCAGTACCTTTCTTCCCAATTCATCGGGACCAATAAAGTTATATTCCAGGGTCACCAGATAGGACTGGTCTTTTTTATAGATGTTTCCATCCACGCGCAGGGTGGCCAGTTGGGCAACTTCGGCGGGGCGCAACTGAACCGATTCGTTGCCCATGCCGGTGTGCATCAGTTGCCAGAGGTCAAATTGTTCCAGGTCGTCGGCAAAAAATTGAGCTCGGGTATAGTTTCCTTCGCTTGAAACCACCGCCTGTGCCGTGGGACCGGCTGTGTATTGCTGCAAAGCATTGATGTAATCCAGGTACCCCATTCCGGCCATGGCCAGGCGATGTTTGTCAATAATCAAACCTTTTTCCTCAATGGTAGAAACCTGTTGAAATTGGTCGTTGCCGCTGTACACGGCAATATCAGCAATTCGCGGGTTCTTTCTGAGGGTGTCGCTGTAACTTTGCGCCAAAGAAATCAGTTCGCGGTAATCGTAGCCACTGAGTTGAATTTGCGACGAACGCCAGCCATCGGACAGCTCGTTGCTGAACGATTCGTTGCGCAGGTTTATACCAAAATCGGCCCCGGCAAACTCATTGGCCTTTTGTATCATAAAACTCTTTACTTCGCCCGGCTGCCAGGTGTTTTGAGCTTCTTCTTTAAAATAGACGACTATGCTTGCGCTTTGAGGACCGTTTACGCGGGCTTGAAACTGCCGGATGGCCGGGAATTGCGCCAGGTAGCCTTCCATTTTCAGGCAAACCTCATTCAGTTGGGCAATGGTGGTGCCGGTGGGCAGCGAAACGCGGATATAGAGCGTGGTTTCGCCCGATGGCTGATAATAGTTGCTCCTGCCCGAGGCATGGTTCATAAACCGGCGTAAAGTGCCACCCATGGTTTTTTCAAGCGGGCTGCGCAGGTGTTCCCCGTAAAAGCGGCTGCCCAGGGTGTTGTTGTATAGGGCTGCACCCGGTTTGTTTTCATCCACTGAAGTGGGAAGCAGTTGCATAGGAAGCCCAAAGGCAAGCACAATTACCACCAGAAAAGCCCACCGCCATCTGTGGGCAAATCTTATGTATATGCCGTAAATCCGGTTGAAAAATGCCATCCGCTTTAACCGCCGCATGCTCACCGGCTTTCGGTTTTTGGCCAGATTCATTCCCGACATCAGCGAAGGGATAAACAGCAGGGCAATCGTCAGCGAAACGGCCAGATTAATGATGATAACAAGCGCGAAATCAACCAGGTTGGCGCGGTCGGCCTCATCCAGAAAGAAGATGACCACCAGTGCGCCCAGCGTGGTAAGGGTAGCGCCCAGCATGGCCATGAATACGTTCAGCGATTTGCGGTGCAGCATGTAATCGGTCATCATAATGTAATTGTCGATGATGATGCCGATGCTCACGGTGATGCCGGCAATGGAAACCAGGTGGATTTCAACATGGAAGAGGTAATAAAAGATAACGGCAATGGCAATGTTTACGGTAAGGCTAACCGTTATCAGCAGCAGGTAGCGGAAACTCCGCTGCACCAGCAACACAAACAAGAGCAGCAGCACCACTGCGGCGGCTATGCGACGGGAGGTTTTGCCTATCTCGCGCCTTAGGTATTCGCTGGAATCGTACATTTTAATCATATTCCAGCCGGATGGCAGGTGGGTGGTGACTTTTTGCTCCGCCTTGTAAACTTCGTTGGCCAGCGCAATCTGGTTGGAAGCCGGTGTGGCGTAAACATTGATGGAAACCGTATTTTTCCCGTTTATCCGGAAGTAGCTGTCGGGCTGCTGTTGCACAATTTCCATTTCGGCTACATCGCCCAGGTGGATGATGGTGCCTTTGAGGTTGGTGAGCGGAATGTTTTTCCATTCAGTGTCCAGGCCGGAATGGTTGGCGTAGGCCAGTCGCACAGGAATGGAAACCTTGCTGCTGTCGGGAAGAATGGCATTTGATGCGCCCACCCCGTTCACTTCTTGCCACTGCATCAGGGCATAGGAGAGTTGCGAAGGCGTAAGCCCATACTGCCGCAACCTATCCGAATTGTACTTAAAATGCCACTCATAAGGGGTAGCCCCGTGGGTTTCGATGCCGCTGATGCCCTTTACCTCGTTGAGTACCTGCTGAATGTGCTTTTCGGCATAGGTTTTTAACTCGTAGGTACTCACGTTTCCGTTGAGGGTGTATGAGATAAGCAATTGCTTGGCGGTATTTTGCTGCCTGCCGGCGCTTATTTCGGGGTAACCCACGCCCGCGGGCAGATGCTGCCAAACATCCTTGATAAGCGAAAGAATGTGAAAGCGCAGCGTTTCAATATTTGTGCCGCGCTCCGTTTCAAGCACAATGTAGCCATAGCCGAAGCTGCTGTT
>Ga0265295_1000807_pt1 | contig 59210 bp, 50 predicted proteins | sample Munlansysbiofilm_FD_192503 | JGI IMG/M metagenome (GOLD analysis project Ga0265295, IMG submission 192503) | Leachate microbial communities from a municipal landfill in Southern Ontario, Canada - Methane capture system biofilm | ecosystem: Engineered > Solid waste > Landfill > Unclassified ... | reverse complement strand
GATGTTGAAAGGGCACACCTTGCATAATAACGGATATAGGGGGCAAAATATGTTAATTGCTGTTATTGATGCAGGCTTTAACAATGCCAATAGCATTTCGGGTTTGAGTCATTTGTGGGATGATGAACGAGTTGTTCTTGTTAGAGATATTGTTAATCCCGCATCTAACCTGTTTGAGGAACACCATCATGGTACCATAGTTCTCTCTGTACTGGCCAGTAATTTACCTAACGAGCTAATTGGCAGCGCTCCACAGGCAAGTTATGCCCTAATTAGAAGTGAGGATGCGAGCTCGGAGCAATTAATAGAGGAGTATAATTGGGTTTATGCAGCCCAAATTGCCGATAGTATTGGTGCTGATATCATTAGTTCATCATTGGGTTACTCCCAGTTTGATTGTACCGAACAAAACCATACATATGCAGATATGAATGGCAAAACTACACCCGCTGCAAAGGGAGCAAATTTTGCTGCAAGCAAAGGGATATTGGTTGTTGCAAGTGCCGGCAACGAGCAACAAACTAGCTGGCAAAAGATAGTTACCCCCTCCGACTCGCCAAGTGCAATTGCTGTTGGTGCAGTAGATGCTGATGGAAAAGTTGCTTACTTTAGTTCCATTGGTCCATCAGCCGATGGACGTATAAAACCCGATGTTGTTGCAATGGGTTACAGAACAGCAATTCAATCTGCTACCGGACAAATGGGAACAACCAATGGTACTTCACTATCTGCTCCAATTATTTCTGGATTGGCTGCATGCCTTTGGCAATCGAAACCAAACCTTAGCGCTAGAGATATTCGCGACTTAATTGTCCTATCCTCTAGCAATTTTAGCACACCCAACATCCAAATAGGATATGGGCTACCAAACTTTGCAGTTGCATTGGATAGCATATTGCTAGATAAGGACTTTGAAGAACTTAGAATCTTCCCAAATCCCACCGCTGGTTATTTCTCCGTTTGGCTGCCAAAAAACGAAACAATCACCTATTCGATAAGCATTACTTCGAGCCAAGGTGCTGAAATATTGAATGAGAAATTTCAAACGACATCAAATTTCTACTCATTAACCATTCCGGATCATTATTCAACTGGTCTGTATATAGTTAATCTTAAGGCCGGGAAGAAAATTTACTCAGGAAAAATAGTAAAGATTGATAATAGGCCATGAAGTACGGAACCCTCTCGCTATACGAATTGAGCACCAAAATACAGGAAGCTCTCGAGGCTAACCTCCCAACTATAGTTTGGGTTACCGGAGAGATAAGCGATTTTAAAGAAAATCCATCGGGCCATTGCTATCTGGAACTTGTTGAAAAGAACAATGACTCAGATCAATCAAGGGCAAAGGCTAGAGCTACAATTTGGTCGCGCAGCTATCGTAAGCTAAAACCCTTCTTCGAAACATCAACGGGCACAAGACTAGCATCAGGCATAAAAATACTTGTTCAATGTAGTGTAAACTACCATCCAGTTTATGGCCTATCGCTTAATATTATTGATATTGATCCAACCTATACCATTGGCGATATTGAGCACAGACGACAGGAAACTATCAATAGGCTTATTGCCGACGGCGTATTTGGAATGAATAAGGAAGTTGATTTCCCCTTACTGCCAAAAAGAATTGCAGTAATTTCATCGTCAACCGCTGCTGGTTATCAGGATTTTGTCCATCAGTTAAGCAACAATCCTCTTGGATATGCATTTGTACATAAACTCTTTAGCGCTACCATGCAGGGCGATAAAGCAGAACAATCGCTTATTGATGCATTGGACCACATTCACGTTGATCTTGAAAACTGGGATATTGTAGCAATTATTAGAGGAGGAGGATCTCAGATAGATTTGGGCTGCTTTGATAGCTATCAGTTGGCAAACAATATTGCCCAGTTCCCTATTCCTGTTGTAACTGGCATTGGACACGAAAAGGACTATTCAATTGCCGATATGGTTGCCCATAGTAGATTGAAAACCCCAACAGCCGTTGCAGAATTCCTTATCAATAGGTTTAGTAATGCTGAAAACTGGTTAGTTGAAGTAAGGGAGAATTTTGGTGATGCTGTTTCAAATTTAACAAGCCAAAACAGCTTATTTATACAGAAGATACAGATGGGTATTGCACCTTTACTTATAAAACGGATTGGAAGTGAGAATAGCAATCTACATAAACAAATATTAACCTGCGATGCAAAGGCTAACCTACTGATTACAAAGGGTAACTTTGGTTTATATGAAAGTTTGAAATGGATTAAACACTCGGTAAAAGTAAATCTCAAAACTGAAGGGAAACGCCTAAACTTTCTAGGTATTGAAATGCAAAGCAAACCTATTGAATTGATTTCAAGGTATAAAGACAGAGTTATTCAATTTGAAAAGAACGCTTTAGCACATGACCCCGTAAATCTATTACGAAAAGGATTCTCGATAACTAGACAAAACGGAGTGATTGTAAGAGACCTTTCTAAGTTAAAAACAGGAGATGCCATTGAAACTACCCTTGCCAAAGGCAAACTTTTTAGTACCATTATCCGTAAAAACCCCAATGGTTAAATAAATTGTAAGCAATAAATGTATATATTTAAAAAAATCAAAAAAGTGACCCTAAAATCTTTTATACTCAGCCTTTTATTAGTACTATCATTCTCCCTAATTAAATCACAAACAGTTCAGGAACAAAGGGATAGCATTTTATCACTAACAAGTAATGCTGACTCGCAGCAGAAAGTATTGTTATACGATTCAGTTTCGAGGTTATACTGGAGAACTAATCCTGACTCTAGTCTTTACTATGCAGAGCTTGCCCTAAAGTATGCTCAAAAAACTCGGAATGATTTGAGTATTGCCGAGGCATATAATGCTTTAGGAAATGCATATGCAGAGATGGGTAAAAACGATGAAGCCCTTGATAACTATAAAAAATCACTCTCACTTCGTAAGGCAGGTGGTGATATGTTAAAAGTTTCCCATTCATTAAACAACATTAGTCTTATTTATATTGATCAGAAAAAATACTCCGAAGCAATAAATGCATACAAAGAGGGAGCCGCCATTTGTAATGAACTTAACCAATACTCCGAAGAGGCATTTATGCAGATGGGAATTGCTCAAACCTATAATACCATAAACAACAAAACTAGTGCACTGGAGTATGCAATTAAAGCAGCCAGCTTATTTATCCACATTGACAATAAAGCAGGATTAGCCTCTAATTTTAACTTCATAGGAAATCTTCATAAAGATCTAAACAACAACAGTCTTGCCCTAGAGTACTTTAAAAAGTCAAACCAACTTTACATTGATTTAAATATCCAAAGTGGTATTTCAACAACCACTAATAATTTAGGGATCATATATGATGAAATGGGGCAAAGCGATAAAGCATTGAGTTATTATCAGGAGTTTTTGCAAATGGCCATCGATAATGATAATATCCCGTCGCAAGGAACAGCCCACAATAACATTGGCTTCCTTTACGCAAAAACAAAGCAATATCAAAAAGCGCTTGAATCTTATTCAAAATCACTATCCATCAGCCAAAACACAAACGATTCGCTGAGCATAATGAATACGAATAACAACCTTGCTTCGGTTTATTTAAGCATGGGAAATACTAGTAAAGCTGAAAATCATGTAAATACTGCTCTTAAGTATACAACGAGCAATAATAATCTTCTCTATCTTGCAGAAAGCCATGAGATACTCAGTAGGATTTATGCTAAAAAAAACAATTTCAAAGAGGCATACCACCACCAATCAATTAATAAAGAAATAAGAGACAACCTTTTTAGCTTGAACACTAACGAGCAGATTGTTGAGATGCAGGTAAAGTTTGATACAGATCGGAAGGAGAAAGAGATAGAACTACTTAAAAAAAACGATGAGATTAAAAATCTTGAACTTCAAAGATCGAAAAATGTAAACTTCCTATGGATAGGCCTCACAATTCTTTTAATTGGATTTGGAATACTAGGATACTTTAACCTTCAGCAAAAAAAGAATAGCAACAAACTGCTACAACAAAAAAATAAGCAAATGCAAATTGCTTATAAAAAACTTATTGAATCGGAGGAGCACCTTACAGAACTTAATGCTACAAAGGATAGGTTCTTTACTATTGTTGCACACGACCTAAAAAATCCGTTCAATGCATTGTTGGGTTTTAGTGAGTTGCTTCATAATAATTACACCAAGTATACTAAGAAACAAAGCGAAGAGATGATTAAAGCAATTTTTGATACTTCGCAAAACTTATACAAACTGTTGGAAAATTTATTACAATGGTCTAGATCTCAAACGGGGCATATTACTTACAATCCTGAGCTCTTTCCACTTATTAATAAGGTCAAGCACGAAATTGATTTACTAAGCAACCTATCTGAGAAAAAGAACCTAAAAGTCATTAACAGGGTTGAGGACTCAGTTGTTGTTTATGCAGACATTAATCTTACCTCAATAGTCATTAGAAACTTATTAAGCAATGCCATTAAGTTCAGCAATCCTGAAGGAAAAATAAAGATTACAGCAACTGAGGAAAACAATATGGTTCTGGTAAGTGTTACAGACTCGGGTGTTGGCATGAGCAAACAGGATGTAGACAAACTTTTCAGGCTCGATGAATCATTCTCAACAAAAGGAACTGCAAATGAAGAGGGAACTGGCCTTGGGCTAATTATTTGCAAAGAATTTATTGAAAAAAATGGAGGTAAAATCTACGTAAATAGCCAAGAGGGTTCGGGTAGTACATTTACCTTTACGCTCCCTACAAGCATAAAATAAATACCTAAATTTGTGCCAAATTAACCCTGTAGCAATATGGCAAAGATTGGTTTTAGTATCAACAAAGTTTCTTTCCTGCTCTTACTAGCAATAGTTCAACCCCAATTGGGCTTTACAAATCAACCTGCTCCAAAACAGGAAGATGCAATAAGTGCAATAAGAAAGTTTGTAACAGAAAATCCGCGTAAAGCAATTCATCTTGCTAGCAGTTCAACTTCCTCTAACAATGCAGATACAATAGCACTTATTGGAACGCTTAAAGCTAAAGCATATCTATCGCTAGGAATTCTCGACTCAGCAAAAATTCAAATAAATATAATTGATTCTACAGTCAACGCGCTAGTGGAGAACACATTATTTGAAATTATAGAAGTTCACATTCAGTTCCATTTGGCAATGGGTAATTATGGTATTGCGCAACAAGAGATAAAGCAACAATTAAAGAAGAGTCCATTTAAAGAAAACAATAGGTTAAGGGCAAAACTCACCATTCTTAAAGCAGGGGTTTTTGAACATCAAAAGCAGTATCCCGAAGCGCTTTCTACTCTTGAAAATGGCTTAAAGACTTTTGAAACTTTCAACGACAAAGAGATTAATGCTCTCTTTTCCCGTAACATTGCGAACCTCTATTTTCAAACCGACCAATTTTTGAGCGCCAACAATTGGTACTCAAAAGCTCTAGAGAACTACACTGAGCTAAACGATACGCTTGGCCAAATTGCTCTGATTAAAAACATTAGCCTAGCCAACAGAGGATTAAGCCAATTTGACAAGGCAGAAACAAACTTACAACAAGCCCAAAGCCTTGCCATTGCAATGGATAAACCGGATCAGCTTGCCGATATTTACAATTTAATGGGGAGCCTAAGGTTACGTTCGGGTAAACCAACCGAATCACTTGAATACTACGAACAAAGTTTAATACTGAGAGAAGACCTAGAACTTTTATCGAGTGTTGCCTCAACAATAGAGAATATTGCTAGGGTACAGCGAGATATAGGTGAATTTGATAAAGCCACGATTAACCTATTAAAGGTAATACAGATTAGGCAAGAACTGAACGATTCAAAAAGCCTTGCATCAGCATATAACGAAATGGGTAATTTGGACTCCCAGAAAGAAAACTTTGCCGATGCACTTATGAACTACCTCAAATCTCTAAAAATTAGGCAGCAAGCAAATTTTTCTGAAGATATTGCTCGATCGTTAACAAATATAGGACTTACATATCGAAAAATTGGATCGTACGCAAATGCACTAAAATATCTTGAACAGGCCATTGAACTTATTGATGAAAGTAGCGATCCACTTAGTCAAGCCTATATATATGTGCATCATGGAAATACGCTTCGCGATGTTAATAGATCTGAAGAGGCGATAAAGAGCTACTCAACAGCCCTAAGATTACGAGAACAAACTGGGAATAAGCAAGCAATAGCTCAGGCATACAAAAGCCTTGCCTATGCCTATGGTGATATAAAGCAATTTGGAAAAGCAAGAGAATTGCTGAATAATGCCTTAAACATAACCAAGGAGCTTGGCGACGAAACCCGTACCGCAGATATTTACAACGAGTTAGGAAACCTTTGCCAACAAATAGGCAATTATGAAGAGGCAATTGATTACTTCCAACTTGCATCAACCCTCTTTGCAAAACATTTTGATATAGATAGAAGAGCCCTTTGTATCCGTAAAATTGGTGAGGCACAAACAGCACTTGGACAGTATCAGAATGCATTCTTACACCTTGAACTTGCACTTAACCTAGCCAATAAAACCAATAACCCAAAACTCAAAGAACTTACGTACTTGGCTTTGTACAATTATCACCTAAAAAAGGGAGAATACAAAGAAGCACTTAACTTTTATACCCAACACATAACCCTAAGAGATAGCCTTACCAACCTTAACAAACAGGAGGCAATCTGGCAAGCAAGCCTTGATCTTGAACTCAATAAAAAGGTTGAGCAAATAAAACAAATTGAAGGTGAGGTTGAGTCGTTACGGACTGAAGCACAGCTAAAATCCGTACAATTGGAGCAGCAAATGCTTTACCGCAAGTTCATTATCCTTACACTAATTTTAGTAGTTGTTATAGCAGCCGGAAGTATATATGGATATATTGTTATCCGAAAAAAGAACAAGCATCTGGGCGAAGCAAATGAGAAGCTTTCACTGTCGGAAAGAGACCTGAAAACTCTGGTTCAAACCAAAGACAAACTCTTCTCGATAATTGCACACGATTTGCGTAGCCCTTTTACTGCATTGCTCGGTTTAACAGAAGTTTTGGCAAAACAAGAGCTTAATCCACAGGAAGTTTCAGAGTTTGGTCAACACTTACATGAATCGTCACAGAAATTACTAACCCTTATCGATAGTCTTCTTCAGTGGTCGCGAAGCCAAACTGGCAAAATTAAACTCGAGCCCAAAGAGTTAAATCTGAGGAAACTTGTGGAGGAGGTAATTGCCATTCAGCAGATGCAAGCCGATGCTAAAAAGATTAGTCTTTATGTGGACATTGATAGAAACCACAGCCTTACTACTGATTACGATACTCTATCAACCGTTATTCGAAATTTGCTGTCCAACGGTATTAAGTTTACCCCCGAGAGTGGATCAATATCCATTAGCGCTGCTATAAATAATAAAAATACAACCATAAGTATCACCGATACGGGCGTTGGAATGAAGCCAGAGGATATGGATAAGTTATTTAGAATTGAGGATAGTTTCTCAAAACAGGGGACTAATCAAGAATCTGGAACTGGTTTAGGCCTTATCATTTGCAAAGAGTTTGTAGAAATGAACGGCGGGAACATTGATGTATCGAGCAAACATGGAATGGGAACAACATTTACTATTACCCTTCCATCATAGTAATTTCAAAAAATCAAACTACATGGCCAAGAAGAATATAACATATGCTGAGGCAATAGCGGAAATTGAAGAGATTGTTGAGAAGATTGAGAGCAACGAGTTGGATATTGATAATTTGGCTCAAGATGTAAAAAGGGTTTCAGAGCTGATCAAGTTCTGTAAGGCCAAGCTAAGAGCAACAGAGCAAGAGGTTGAAAATATCCTCAAAGATTTTGATGAGGAATAAAAAAAAGGCGCATGAAAAACATGCGCCTTCCTCGTATACATCAATTCTACCTATAACTTAAAATTTACCGGTTTTATCATATTCTCAGGGGCCAATACTCTTTCGAGTTGCTCCTTGGTTAGCAACTTTTGCTCAAGCACCAAATCATAAACACTCTTACCTGTTTGAAGTGCCAATTTAGCAATTTGGTTAGATTTCTCGTAGCCAATAATTGGATTAAGGGCAGTAACCAAACCTATACTATGATGAACAAGATTACGACAATGCTCCTCATTTGCAGTAATTCCGTCAATACACCTAAATTTAAGAGTATTCATACCGTTTTTAAGCATCTCTATTGATTCGAAAATACTTTGTACCATCACTGGCTCAAACACGTTTAGCTCAAGTTGTCCGCCCTCTGCCGCAATGGTTACGGTTAGGTCGTTACCAATAACTTTAAATGCTATCTGATTTACCACCTCAGGAATTACAGGGTTAACTTTACCCGGCATAATTGATGAGCCAGGCTGCATGGGAGGAAGATTAATCTCATTGATACCAGTTCGTGGTCCGGATGAAAGCAACCTTAAGTCATTACATATTTTTGATAGCTTAACGGCTAATCTCTTAACCGCAGAAGAGTACATTACAAAAGCACCTGTATCCTGGGTTGCTTCAACTAAGTTTCCTGCTAGTACAACATCTAAACCAGAAATTCGCTTTAGATGTTTCATAACCTTACTAGAATACTCAGGCTCAGAGTTTATTCCTGTACCAATGGCTGTGGCTCCCATATTCACTTCAAGGAAAAGTTCTGCATTCGAATTCAATCGAAGAATTTCCTCGCTAAGAGTAACAGCATATGCCTCAAATGACTGACCAAGGGTCATTGGTACAGCATCCTGAAGCTGAGTACGCCCCATCTTAATAACATGGGCAAACTCTTGTGCCTTTTTCTGAAAAGACTCAATTAATGATTGCAGAACAACAACCAACTTTTCGTTTGAGTGGATTAGTGCAATTTTAACTGCAGTTGGATATGCATCATTAGTTGATTGGGACAGGTTTACATGATTATTTGGGTGACAATAATCGTATTGTCCTTTCTCGTAGCCTAATAGCTCTAATGCTCTATTAGCAATCACCTCATTTGCATTCATATTGGTTGATGTACCTGCTCCACCCTGAATCATATCTACAACAAAGTGGTTGTGGTACTTTCCATTCTTAATCTCTTGGCAAGCACCAACAATAGCATTCTTAATCTCTTCTGAAAATAATCCAAGTTCATAATTCGCTTCAGCAGCAGCCTCTTTAACTATGGCTAAACCATCGATTAGCGAAGGATAAAAGCTAAGCGTAATCCCACTAATATTAAAGTTCTCAATCGCTCTTAGAGTTTGAACTCCATAATAATATTCGAAAGGCACATTTCTATCGCCTAACAAATCATGCTCTACACGAGTTTGTCCTGATTCGTATTGAGCAGCTGGATTAATCATCCTATTATTTGCATGGCGCATTCGCCTTGAAATAACCCGTGCAATATTTGAAAAGATTTTAAGCGTAGTTGCTGCGTTCTTGGCAAACACCTCGTTGTTAAGCAATAGCACCGTTGTTGCAACTAAAGCCCTAGCTGAAGTTGAGTGAGGCGAATCGGATGCCCATGAGCCCTCACCTAAAAAATCGCCCTGACCAAAATGTGTCAACTTAAGTTCAACACCATAGGGATTCGCTTTAAATAGCTCTACCTCACCTTCATAAATAATAAAGATGCTTTCGCGAGGGCCATTCTCTCTAAATAAAAACTCGTTAGCTTTAAATGTGCGCTGCTTAATACTGTTAGTTAGCAACTGGTACTCTTCATCTGCAAAACCTCTAAAAAGTTCAATCTTTTTAAGGAAATTTATTAAAGTAAAGTTATCCATTTTAGTATGTTTTATGCTTAATGCAAGTTAATATGCACACAAAGATATTCAACATTACTCGGAATTACGAATGATTTTGATGATTTAAGTTCTCATTTTTCAGGTAACCTCAAAAACAAAGAAGGGCGCTACCTTGGAAGTAACACCCTTCTGTTATAGGAAACTAAACCACAAATAAGACCTATCTCAAATTCTGATAAAGATCAAATTCCTCCTTAGCTTGCTTTGCTTCAGGCTCGGCAATAGTATCGTTATTAAAAAAGGATAGTATACTATCGAGCATTACAGCATTTGATATTCCGCTTGCTGTATGCTTATAGATTACTTTAGCTAGTTGCTTCAATTGATTTTGGTTGGCAATAAGCACCTGAATTGGATCAATATCGCCAAACTTAACTGACGCCTCTACCTTTTTGAGCTCGGTAAGATTATCAGTAATAATCCCCATTAGCTGGTTATAAGCATTTGCCAAAGGAGTAGATCGGCGAGATACAATACCAACAACCTCAAAGGTTTGGGTATCGATAAGTGGAGAACCACTATTGCCATAGTTCAATAATCCATCGTACTGAATAAATCTAACACCCTCCCTATTGGCAAAAACTGAGGATATTATTCCGGTTTTAAGCCCAAGATTTGAGTATCCATGATTAAAAGTTAGTACTGCCAACAAAGATCCAATGGAAAAATTTCGCTGGACGCTAAGTTTCAAACTTGGAATGCTCTGAAATTCGGGAAGATTAATGTTAAAAACAGCATAGTGTCCCAAGCTGCTTACAACACCAATACGCATCTCCTTAATAAATTCTGAGTATGGAATGCGCATTGTGGCGGTAATGCTGTTGGCATCTGCGCCAACAAAGGTAATTTCAACCTTAAATGCCTTTTCAACACAAAATGCATGCTGACTTGTAATTAAACAATCATCTACCTTAAAACCTGTTAGCGAATCAACTGTAATACCTCTCTCATTCAAAAACCTGAGTTGGCAAACAGATGCATGACAAGACTTCCAAAGATTGCTAAGCATAAACAAAAGAGTTAAAAACGTTTATGGATGTGTTGGTTTAAAAATATAAATTAGAAAGAGCGCAAAATGGTAAATACAAAAATTATTGTTACCAGGAAGAATACAACAAAAACACCTAAATCGATGGTTATCTTATCGATTAAATATTTCTTTAAAACGGCTCCAAGTCTATTCATGGGTTCTTTATTTACTGTTATCCAAGGAACAATTTACTTAAGGCTAATAAGGCATAATTAGAATGTTGCATGATTCTGCATCAAATGATTAACTTTATACCATGTTTACTTTTTAATCATTTAAATCGATACAAATATAAATTGCCGAAGTTTCCTAAAAAATTGTCAAAGAAGCCATTTTAAAATGAATAGGGAAAACAATACCCTAAACAATAATAAACATCATAACAATATAGTTAACTGAATCTTACAGACTTATTAAATATAATTGTGTCACAAATATGATTCAACATCTGAAGGAAAACATTGAGCTAAAATTTGGCAGAAAAATTACTTACCAAAAGGACTGTAAGGACCTGTCTGAATGCATTATGAACAACACATCGCAGCTCCTAAGTCCATCTACTCTTCGACGTTTCTTTGGATTTCTTGCAACGAATTCTAATCCATCACGTGTCACGCTTGACATTCTTTCGAACTACTGTAGTTATAGTAGTTGGGATGATTTTAAAATACAAAACTCCCATGAAACCCAATATCCTGATCCCATTTTAAGTATTTGGGAAACGGCAAAGCAAAAGGCAAAAATAATTAGCCGCAAGAACGTCAGACAGTTAGAAAAAAAAAGCGTGACTAAATTGCTTGTAGATGTGCAAAGAGGATTCATCAATGAGCGCTTTACCAATTTATTCCAATCAAATTTAAAAGCACTCCCAATAATTGCACCCGCTGGATATGGTAAAACAGCATTACTCCTTAATTGGTATTCCGAATATCAACGCATTGCAAATAATTGCAACGACATTGTTCTGTTAATCCCAGCATCATTTCTGGAGAACTGGATTGGTAAGGATCTTTTTTTTGAAAACTGGCTGCTTACTCTTCTCGATATTCCCTCCTCAGCCCTATTCGACCGAATAAAGGAAAAGCCCGAAACCGCGCCAGGAAAATTCATCCTTCTTATTGACGCACTTGACGAGATAACAACTAGCATCAGTAAATATGAAAAATTATTTAGAGCAATTAACCTTTTTGTTGTCAACCTGCCCAATCAGAATTTTAAAGTAATTGTAACTTCACGCTATCCTGAATGGCTCCAGTTTACAAAAATTTCAGCTTCTATCGATTCGTGGTGTTGCAATGCTTTCAACCTTTTCAATAGGGATGGTGCAAATATTCCAAAACTTACACCAAAGGAGATACAGCAAGTATTGGATGCAACCATAAACCGTAAAGAGCGAACAAGGCTAATTATTGAGCAACTTCCACACAGTCTTCAACAGGAGTTGAATTACCCTTATGCCCTTAAACTCTTTATTGATAATCACCTAGTGCCAAATAACAAAAGTATCTCCGACAGGAATGATCTAATTACTGAATTTATTAAAGACCAAGTTTACCAAGAACAATTCTCTGATGAAAAAGTAGATATTCTAAACGCTATCGTAGCTATCTCACATAAGGATAAACTAGCTGGTATAGTTAAAAAGAATGATATCAAGGCGCTTTATCCTATCCATTTAAAACTATCAGGAAACTATTTTATAGCTTACAACCAATTATTGTCGTTTGGAATACTTGGCGAAGAACTAATTGAGAATGAATATGGCCTTTATACCAATAAAGTTTACATAGCTTATAAACCATTATTTGAATATTTATTGGTTCAAAAACTAATAGATGAAAATGGGGGTATTAATATTGAACTTTTTAAACTCATAGAGAAGTACTATAAAGACTCTGAGTTGCTTGGCAGACTTATCGTATTATTATATAGCTTAAGCTATAAGATGAGGCTTACCCCTGTGCTAAAACAGTTCTTTTGCTTATCGGATTATACCCTAAAGCAAGTTTTTGAGAACAACGAAATACTGCAAATTATCAATAGTAATGAGCAAGTACAAAATGAGTTAATATCCCATTATGCAGCTGAACCCAAAGCGCGAAAGTATCTATTTGAGCAATACAACGACCTGAACAGTATTGCTCGGGCCTCACATATACTTCCAAACAACTATTTGAAGCACTCAAAGGAAGAAACAGAACAACATTATGCAAAAATATTACTAGCACTTTCTGATGCTTATCGCCTTGATTTCAAATGGACTCCCGATTTTATTCAGGAAACAAAAAACAGTATCCCAAATACAGGGTTTAATGCATTTACTAAGGGTGCATGGTTTTCGTGCATATTAATGGCAAGCTACATTGATAAAAGCATTAGCCTTAATGATGTTGTTAATAAAATCAATAGTTATACCAGCGTACAATTTACTAATGGTGATAAAACTAGGGCAGTATTTGAACTAGGTTTAGTACTGGGCATAATTTTCTCAAAGCAGTTTAAACAAGGTTATATGCGCCTCGAAGAATTTTTAGGGGATAGACTTGACAATCCTCAAACAGCCGAGGAAAATGCATTAGCAATATACTGTATGTATTTAAAATGGAAGGTTCATGGAGAGTTTGACCCTGATTTGAAACAAAAAATTGAAGGTTGCCTTACAAAAGTTCCCGATTGGATACAGCTACAAACCGTAATAATTGCCAAGAGTTTTATGTCTATATATTCATTTACTATTGGCGAAATGGAAACTGCATTTAGCCTGTATCGAAACGCAATAGAACTGAGTAATTTTGCTGGTTATAAGGTATTTGAGATTAAGCTCTTGAATGAACTAGCCGCAACATTAACCACCATAGGCGAACACGAGAATGCCGAAAAATGCAGTCAGTTTGTTCAAAGCATTGCTGAAAGTTGCAATTTTGATTTTAGCTTAATCTAAGTACTCCAATAATTAATGCTGGTGAAGATCTAATTATTTGATTTGTGGAATTCTATCAGCCCCTCAATTGGGTATTGCAGAAATTTATCAGCTCTACCACCCCCCTTCTCAATCGCAATTTTTAACCTTTGTGCTAAAATAAAACCCACTGAGCCAACTACACCTACTCCGATATGTTTAAATTGAGGGTATTTAACCAGATGCCTTTCAACAAATAGATCAAAAGCATTATCAACCAATGTTTTTATGGATGTATGATTAATATTTTGGGATATAAACGGCACAAACCCCGAGAGGAAACGCTCTGGGTTATCATGGCTATATACATTCCTCAGGATTTCAGATAAATCAACCTTGGCAAAATTATTTAACTTAATCAATATATCGTTTGGCAACTCGCTGTACTGCCATGCCCGAATAAGTTCCTTACCTAAATAGCAACCACTACCCTCATCGCCAAGAATATAACCTAACGATGGCACCATATTATCAATTGTATCACCACTATAAAAACCTGTATTTATGCCCGTACCTACTATGGCCACAATTCCACTACTTTTGGCAAATAGAGATCTTGCTGCACCAACAATATCGGAATACACATGCACAACGGAATTTGTAAAATATTGGCTTAAAACGCTTTCCATGCGCTGTGCCATTGGTTCGAGTTTACAACCAGCTCCATAGAAAAAAACGCTACTTATATTACTTACTGGAAACTCTTTCGGAAAAAGATCTTTTAAAACATCAATAATCCCATTATCATAAATGTGGTATGGATTAAGCCCAACACTATTGTAGCTAGCAATCAGTTTTGATTGGTCAATAACGCTCCAGTTAGTTTTTGACGCTCCACTATCGGCAATTAGTATCATTTTTTATCTTTTTTACTCTTTTGAGCGTTAGTAAGTTCATTGGGTTTGGTTTCATTCCAACCACATTAGTCCCTACAAAACGCACTACCTTATCATAATACATGGGGATAATTGGCGCATAGCTTAGGGCAAGCGAATCCATTTTTACATAGTGTAAGTACCTCAATGAATCGTTGTTCTGCAATAAGGATTCGCGGTAAAGTCTATCAAATTCATCATTGCGGAAATGCGTGTAGTTAGGTCCGCTAGGGCTAAAGTTATCAGAGTAAAGCAATGCCAAATAGTTCTCCGAGTCGGCATAATCGGCAACCCAACTCCCCCTAAAAAATAGCAATTTTGAGTTGGCCATCATCTCACGATACGCCGCACCTGGGAGAACCTCAATTTCAATAGCTATTCCTATTTCTGAAAGTTGATGCTGCAAAAACTCGCAGATATCAACATAATCCTCAGTTGTGCATAGCGGAATAGGCTCAAGTCCCTTGCCATTGGGATAGCCTGCTTCTGCGAGCAGCAACTTAGCCAGTTCAGGATTATAGCTATATCCCCTTAAACTATTGGTAAAACCAGGCATCCCATTTGGTACTAAACCGTTATGAGCCGGGTAACCAAGATTACTCCTGAGGTAAGACATCATTCTGTCCCTATCGAATCCATATGCGATTGCCTTGCGAACATTAGGGTTACTGGTTGGGCTACTATTTACATGCTGTAGAGAAGTATCTACCAAAAAACCAAGATATTCTGTGTTAAGGTATGGTCCGGTAATCATCCTTATTGTATTCTGATACTTTGGATTCAGTATGCCCGAGCGGGTTAGCAGTTCATCCTTTGATGATGAATATATACCCGACATGAAATCTAGATTCCCCAGTAAAAAAGCGAGTAGTTCCGATTGCTTATCGACAATAAACGATATTGATATTGCCTCTAGGTATGGCAATCTAACACTATCCTCATCAAACTCAAAGTAATTAGGATTTCGTCGAAAAACTAACCCCTCTCCCTCTCTCCAATACTTTAGGGCAAAAGGACCGGTTCCAACTGGATTCTTCCGAAACTCATTTCCAAAACATTTTACGGCCTCATTTGGAACAACGTAGGCATAGGGCATCGAGAGCAGCCCTAGAAATGGTGGGAAAGGTTTTGTAAGATTTAATTCAAGGGTGGTATCGTTAATTGCAACACAACCATTGTTGTGCATTTCGCTATTTAGCACCGAGAAAATCCAGGCCCCTGGGGATGCTGTTTGCGGATTGATTATCCGATTAAAACTATAAACAAAATCATTTGCAACTACCCTACGACCAACGCCATTGGGGAAAGCTGACGAATTATGGAAATAAACATCTTTGCGCAGATAGAAAGTATAAACTAAGCCATTATCAGATTTTGACCACGAATGGGCTATGCAAGGGTCAATGGTTAACGAATCGGAAAGTTGGACCAAACCATTGAATAATTGATGAGTAGGCCAAATTAGGGGTAAACTGCGGGCAAAAGCCGGATCGAGTGTGGTTATGCCTTTACTCTCGTTGTAGCGGAAAACAAAGTCCGTATCGGGCTGCTGTTTTTGCATACCACAACCTACAATTAAAAAAGAAAGTAGGAAAAGCAATAGGGTTCGGCTCATTTTCGGTAATTAAACTCTACTAAGATAAGAATTAAGAAATTAGGCTGTAAAATTGAGTAAAATTATGCTAGGAAATGGCTCAAGTCAAAAGTATAATGTTTCTTATGAAACTAAAACCTCGATAAAACTTTTTATGCCATTAAATACCATTTGCACACCAATTGTTGCAACAATAAGACCAAAAATTCTGACAAGAGGGTTCATTAAATTGAAGCGCGAAAGCGCCTTATCAATGAGACCAGCATAAACCATAAAAATAAGATTTATACATAAAGCTGCAACAATTGAGATTATGGTTATAACCTGCCCATACTCTGCAGGGAAAGTTACTGCAGCGGTAATTGTTGCAGGACCAGCAATCATAGGTATAGCTATTGGTACAGCAGTAATATCTTTAACGGACATTGATTGGTCGAGTTTAAAAAACACTCCTTTCTGCAAACCAGTTATCCCATTATAAAATAAAACTACCCCACAGGTAATCTGAAATGCGTAAAGTTCGATGTGAAATACGTAGCTAAACACTACCCTTCCTACTAATAAGAAAAAAAGCAAAATAAGTAAAGCTGTAAAACTTGCCCTAACTGAAATAGTCTTGGTCATTTTCTCATCAAACTGTTGCCGAAGGGAAGTAACTACAAAGACCTTTTGTATTGGGTTAACAAGAGCTACAAAAGCAACGAAACAACCTAATAGCAACTTAAAATCCATAGACAGGAAGATTAGCGTTTTAGTAAATACCATAAAATCAGAATGTAAATTTAAACAGAAACTTGCTATCCAAGGCTAACCTATTAAAATAAATGCTTAAAAATTATTAATCAAACTACGAATGGAATTGCGCATCATTCTTTACCGATATATTTTAACGGTGCACTCAACTTTTGCATAAAACAAAAAAAAATTGCTAGCATAAATTGAATGATGGGCTATAAATGACGAGAATGTAATAATAGTCTAAAAAAAAGAAACCGGGCCTCCTCAGACCCGGTTCCACACCCTAAAAAATTAACCTAAAAGCAACTAACCTGAAACCAACTTTAAACCCTAAAAAATCAGGTTCTGTTACACTATAAAAACGAAGTTTCATCGTTTTTGTTTCATTAGTAAGATAAAATATTTTATGATTTACATCATCAATAATCTATCAATAGCATCTATAATAAGAACTACGCCACAAAGATACGATGTTTTTAATTATGGACATATAAAACTATGCTAAATTTTAGATGATTTAAAACACCACTTTTATGTAAGCCCTTATTCAACCCACTTTTCTCCAAAACTTCTGGTTATTATCAGCTATTCTGTAATCAGTTTTTAAACTTTTTGCTCATAGTTTGCCCCTATCTGATTATAATGGAATTACTGGTTTTAAATGCATAATACAGCTATCTCTTATTGAGATACAATGTTCTAATGAACAACCAAATCTAAATTTGATTATAAGAATAGGGAAAATTGCGGGAGAGTATTTTTATGGTATGTTGAACCTTCCTGAAATATAGATAGATAAGAATTATGTCAACAAAAAAGGGTTAGCTTGATAGCTAACCCTTTGTAAACTCCAATCAGCAAATGCTGAATATTATATAGACACAAATGATTCGTCGAACCTAGATAACGCTAAATCTTGCTTTCCCCGCAAGATTATCAGACACAAAACTATTAGAACAATAGGGTTCAATAACTAGTAGTCAGATCTGCGACCTTGACCGCCACCTTGACCACCTCTAGAGTTTCCGCCACGGTTGAAGCCACCGCCTCCACCTTGACCACCTCTAGAATTTCCACCACGGTTGAAGCCACCGCCTCCACCGCCTCTGGACTCTTTCTTCTCCTCAGCCTGGTTAACTACGATAGTACGACCGTCAACCTCTGCGCCATCAAGTTCTTCGATTGCTTTTTTAGCTTGTTCGTCGTCGGGCATTTCAATAAATCCAAACCCTTTACTTCTTCCAGAGAATTTATCGGTTATAATTCTAGCAGCCGATACTTCGCCGTACTCTTCAAAAAACTCCTTTAACTCAGACTCCTGTAGTCGAAAAGGAAGACTTCCACAAAAAATGTTCATGCTTAAAAATTAAGAATTGAAATTAATTAGTTTATAAATCGTCGCAAAAGTACGCTTTATTTTAATATCAAGTTGCTTATTTTATGTTTATTTTGATGAACGTCAACTTTATTATTAACTGTTCATTAACCCATTAAAAAAGCGTTGGCTAAAAAGATAGTCAACGCTTTAAGCCGTCTATAAATTCCATTTACTGCAAAAATCAAAATGAATACCTTTTGATTAGTTCTTCTATTTTCTTACTCCTTCATGTAAGGGTAACGATAATCAGTTGCAGGAACAAAAGTTTCCTTAATGGTGCGAGGGCTTACCCACCTTACAAGGTTAAACTCACCACCAGCCTTATCGTTTGTACCAGATGCACGTGACCCCCCAAAAGGCTGAAGTCCAACTATTGCACCCGTTGGTTTATCGTTAATGTAGAAGTTACCTGCAGCATAGCGAAGTTTTTCGCACAAAACACTCAATGCTACTCTGTCTCTACCAAAAATTGCACCTGTAAGCGCATAGGGCGATGTTGTATCACAAAGTTCAACAGTTTTATCTAAATCCTCATCTTCATAAACATAAACAGTTAAAACTGGGCCAAAAATCTCCTCAGTCATCGTTTTGAAGCGAGGGTTGGTTGTTTCGATAACAGTTGGACGAACAAAATAGCCTACAGACTTATCATAAGTTCCTCCAGCAATTATTGTAGCTTCGCTTGATGATTTAGCATAGTCAATGTAACTTGCAATTAGGTCGAATGATTTTTCGTCAATTACAGCATTCATAAAATTTTTGGGGTCCATCACATCACCCATCTTGATACCCTCAATGGTTTCAACCATTTGCTTTTTAATGCTAGGCCAAAGTGATTTTGGAACGTACATACGAGAGGATGCTGAACATTTTTGCCCTTGATACTCAAAGGATCCCATAACTGCACTTATCGACACATCAGAGGCGTTAGCTGAAGGATGAACAAAAATAAAATCTTTCCCCCCGGTTTCGCCAACCAAGCGAGGATATGATTTGTATTTAGTGAGGTTCTTTGCCACGCCTTGCCATAATGAGTTGAACGTGCCATTTGAGCCTGTAAAGTGAATGCCTGCTAAATCGGGCGAATTAAGTACCTCATTGCCAATTACAGAGCCAGTACCTGGTACAAAATTAATTACCCCATCGGGCAAGCCAGCCTCCATAAATACCTGCATTAGGTAGTAGTTAGACAAAACAGATGTAGTTGCAGGTTTCCAAACGGTTGTATTACCCATCATTACGGGGCCCATATTCAGGTTTGATGCAATTGAAGTAAAGTTGAATGGGCTAACAGAAAAGACAAACCCTTCTAGCGCCCTAAACTGCATTCTGTTTAGCTGATTAAATGCTGACCTAGGCTGCATGCCATAAATATTACTGGCAAAATAAGCATTGTATTTCAGAAAGTCTATTAACTCGCAAACAGCATCAATCTCGGATTGAAACATATTTTTGCTCTGTCCAAGCATTGTTGAGGCACTAATTAGGGCGCGATACTTTGTAGCAACTAGTTCAGCTGCTTTCAACAAAATAGAACCCCTCAATGAACACGCTAGGCTTGACCAAATTTTATGTGCATCCAAAGCACTTTTAATGGCCATATTAACCTCTTTAGCAGTTGCTTTATGGTAGGTTGCCAAAACATGACCATGGTTGTGGGGCATTACTACTTTACCTATATCTCCCGTGCGAACTTCCTTACCTCCAATAATTAAAGGTATCTCAATCTCAATAGATGATTGTCTTTTAAGTTCAGCGTCTAAAGCAATACGCTCGGGGCTTCCCTTTAGATACTCGTATATTTTCTCGTTATTGGGTAACGGGAAATTGTAGATTGCATTATTCATTATATTAGGTTTTAAAATTTCGTTATGTATAAATTAGCATATCGCTGCAAAACTAACTATTATAATAAACCAAAAAAATAGTAATTTGTTTTAAAACGATAAAATGGCATAAAAAAAATGAGCCAGTAAATTGCTGGCTCATTTTTAGACTGAAAATATATAAGATTACTCGTATTCCTTAAGAATATCCTTAACCCCATCGGGTGAAACACGACCATAAACTTTCTCGCCAATTAGCACTACAGGTGCTAAACCACAAGCGCCAACGCAACGTAGGCAACCTAATGAGAATTTACCGTCGGGAGTTGTTTCTCCAATCTTAATGTTAAGTACTTTCTTAAATTCATCAACCACTTTTTCGGCTCCACGCACGTAGCAAGCTGTACCTGTACAAATGCTAATGGGGTGTTGGCCTTTTGGAGTCAAGGAAAAGAATGAATAAAAGGTTACTACTCCGTAAACTTTAGCTACGGAAACGTTTAGCTCTTGTGCTATAATTTCCTGAACCTCGGCGGGTAAATAGCCAAAGTGAGTTTGGGCCTGGTGAAGCACGTTAATAAGTTCACCAGCTTTGTTATTGAAGGATTTGCAAATCGCCTTGAGCTTGACAACATCCTCCTTTTTTAGCTCAACTTTAATATGTGACATGACTAATCCTCCAATTTAAATGTAAATATCTTTTACTCCTTTATCAAAATAGTGGGTATGTAGCAAGTGGTGTGCCTTCTCGCTCATTGGTTTACCAAGGAAATCCTCATAAAGTTTTATGATATAAGGATTCTCGTGTGATTTTCTGATTGGCTTACCAGCATCCTCGCGGTAAATAGCCTCAAAACGAGCTTTAATAATCGAGCTATCACCATGGTGAAGTGGCTGTCCACCTCCACCGATACATCCACCGGGGCAAGCCATTACCTCAATTGCATGGTAATTCGCTCTTCCGCTACGTACTTCCTCTAGTAATTGACGAGCATTAGCCAGGCCGTGAGCGATACCAATATTAATTGGCAGTCCGTTGAAATCAACAGTTGCTGAACGAATTCCCTCCATCCCTCGCAACGCCTTAAAGTCAATCTTCTCTAGTTTCTTACCTGTCTGTATCTCGTATGCTGTACGTGTAGCAGCCTCAATAACACCTCCAGTAGCACCAAAAATTACAGCAGCACCAGTTGACTCACCCATTGGACGGTCAAAATCTTCATCTTCAAGATCAGCTAGGTTAATGTTAAACTCCTTAATAAGATGTGCCAACTCACGAGTAGAAATTGAGAAGTCAACATCAGGGTTCCCATTTACCTTAAACTCGTCGCGTTGAGCTTCGTATTTTTTAGCAAGGCAGGGCATAACTGAAACCACAACTAAATCTTCGCGCTTAATCTTCATCATATCAGCAAAGTAAGTTTTGGCAATAGCACCAAACATTTGCTGTGGCGATTTAGCAGTTGATGGAACATCAAGCATGTCGCTAAAGTTGTGCTCGAAGAAGTTTACCCATGCTGGGCAGCAACTAGTAAGGATAGGTAACTTCACAGTTTTATCACCACCTAAGTGACGAGTTAAACGGTCAAGTAGTTCAGTACCCTCTTCCATAATGGTTAAGTCAGCTGCAAAGTCGGTATCGAACACATGATGGAATCCAATTTGACGAAGAGCATTCACCATTTTACCTGTTACAATAGTACCTGGTTTCATTCCAAACTCCTCACCTAATGCAACACGAACTGCTGGTGCAGTTTGAACTATTACCGTTTTTGTTGGGTCGGAAAGAGCACGAATTACTGCAGGAGTATGGTCAACCTCGGTTAATGCTCCTGTTGGGCAAACTGCAACACACTGGCCGCAATATGTACATGGCGACTTATCAAGATCTTGCTCAAAAGCAGGGGCAACTGCAGCGTTGAACCCACGGTTAAATGCGTTAAGAGCACCCACAGTTTGTACATCGTTACACATCATTTCACACCTACGGCACATTATACACTTGTCGAGGTCGCGAATAATTGAAGGTGATGTATCCATCCGATAAGTACTCATCTCAGCAAACTCCTGTCCTGGAATATGGCGTACACCTAATTTGATAGCCATATCCTGTAATTCGCAATGACCACTCTTGGCACAGGTTAAACAGTCCTTTGGGTGATCGCTCAGAATAAGCTCCAAAATAGTTCTGCGGGCATTAATTACACGCATAGTGTGTGTTTTTACCACCATACCCTCAGTACAGTCAGTAGAGCATGAAGGAGCTAAGTTTCTACGTCCTTCTACTTCAACAACACAAATACGGCAACCTGCAGGTTTATTCTCAATATTAAGGTCCTTAAGTTCCATGTAGCAAAGCACAGGAATATCAATCCCCAATTGCTTAGCAGCTTTGTAAATTGTAGTTCCTTTGGGAACTTCAATTACCTTTTTATCTATAGTAAGTTTTATTGTTTCCATTTATCCTACTCCCCTATTATATAATGTTAATGGCACTAAATTTACACTTCTCCATACAAGCACCACACTTAATACATATGGTAGTATCGATAAAGTGAGGCTTCTTACGTTCACCACTAATAGCGTTAACTGGGCAAACCCTTGCGCAAGCGGTACAGCCAACACAAGCTTCTTGATCGATTACATACTGCATAAGTGATTTACAATGACCAGCGCGGCACTTATGATCCTTAACGTGCTCTACATACTCATCGTAGAAGTTATCGAGGGTTGAAAGTACTGGGTTTGGAGAAGTTTGACCAAGTCCACAGAGTGATGTGTCCTTAATAACCTCACCAAGATTACGAAGCCTATCAAGGTCTTCCATGGTTCCGTTACCATCAGTAATGCGAGTAAGTAGTTCGTGCATTCGCTTGTTGCCAATACGGCAAGGTGAACATTTTCCGCAGCTTTCCTCAACAGTAAATTCGAGGTAAAATTTAGCTATAGAAACCATACAGTCATCCTCGTCCAAAACAATCATACCGCCCGATCCCATCATTGAACCTGATGCAAGAAGGCTATCATAGTCGATTTTTGTGTCGAGGTGTTTTTCAGTTAAACAGCCTCCTGATGGCCCACCAGTTTGAACTGCTTTAAACTTTTTGCCATCCTTAATGCCTCCGCCAATCTCATAAATAATCTCGCGAAGGGTAATTCCCATTGGAACCTCAATAAGGCCTACGTTGTTAATTTTACCTGCAAGGGCAAATACTTTAGTTCCTTTTGATTTTTCGGTTCCTATTGCTGAAAACCATTTGTGGCCCTTAAGGAAAATAACGGGTACGTTAGCATATGTTTCAACGTTATTAACGTTTGATGGCTTGTCAAGGTATCCTTTTTCAGCAGGGAATGGAGGTTTAACCGTAGGTTCACCTCTTTCACCTTGCATTGATTGGATTAGAGCTGTTTCCTCACCGCAAACAAAAGCACCAGCACCATAACGTAGTTCGATGTCGAAATCGAAACCACTACCAAGAATATCTTTTCCTAATAGACCAAACTCACGTGCTTGACCAAGTGCTGTAACTAATCTTTTAATTGCAAGAGGGTACTCAGCACGAATGTAAACCAAACCCTTGGTTGCACCAATACAGAATCCGTTAATGGTCATTGCCTCAATCACTGAGTGAGGGTCACCTTCAAGAATTGAACGATCCATAAATGCACCTGGGTCACCCTCATCGGCATTACAGATTACATACTTCTGATCGGCTTTGTTCTTTGAAGCAAACTCCCACTTTAATCCTGTTGGAAAGCCTCCTCCTCCACGTCCGCGAAGACCAGATTTTTTCAGCTCATCGATAGCTGCCTGTGCTCCCATCTCGAGTACTTGGCCTAAGGCCTGATAGCCTTCACGAGCAATATACTCATCGATATTCTCAGGGTTAATAACACCGCAATTGCGAAGAGCAATACGAATTTGTTTTTGGTAAAAGCCCATGTGCTTTGAATCGCTCACATGCTCTTTGTTAGTTGGGTCGGTATAAAGTAAGCGACTTACCTTACGACCTTTAACAAGGTGTTCTGCAACTATTTCAGCAGCATCAGTTGTTTTTACTTGGGTATAAAAAGTGTTATCAGGTAATACCTTAACGATTGGACCCTTTTCACAGAATCCAAAACAACCAGTCATAATTACCTGCACCTCATTTTCGAGACCATGTTTAGCCAGTTCGGCCTTAAGGGTCTCAGCAATGGTATCGCTTTCGGAAGCCATGCATCCAGTTCCACCGCAGATAAGTAGGTGCGATTTGTATTTTGCCATTATTATATCCTCCTTTAGTAGCGGTTATTTATTGTCTATTGTATTGTAATTTACCGGGATAATGCCTTCAACCAGTTCACCGTTTTTGATATATCTTTCAATAATCTCATCGGCCTTCTTTTTGTCGACATAACCAAAAACAACAGGTTCTTGTTTTGGTAATTTCACCTCAATGGTAGGTTCGGCATAGCAGTAGCCCATACAACCTGTTTGAGTAACCACCGCATCGATGCTTCTTTTCTCAAGTTCATCGATTAAAAATTCCATTACGGTTTTAGCTCCAGAAGCGATACCACAAGTTGCCATGGCAACTTTAATCTGCACGTGGCTATCGGGATCCTCGCCTTTTTCTCTTAGGTCAACCTTAGACTGAAGCTGCTCCTTCATCTTTTTAAGGTCGGCCAAGGATTTTACTTTTGTCATATTATGGTTCCTTTTATTTGTGTGTTAATAAACTAACAATTGAACTATATTTTAGGAGAGCAAAATTATTTAATATGTAACACATTTTAAGTAAAAGGCTTATGTTATATAACCTAGGATAGCTATTTATAACTCTTCTAAATTCGAACTAATCATTTCCTTTAACATTTTCCCTACTTCAGGGGTGTTAATGGGTATCCCTTCAAGGATTTCGTTCACCTCATTGGTATCGAGCACAAACTCATTTTTGTTCTTTATATGAGTGTATACAAACCTAATATTTGGGTTTGCGGCAATGAGCATTACAACTACCCCGGTAATATCGCCTAGTGGCTGCCTGTCGATATGATTTAGGCCAAGGGTTGCAATTACTTTTGTTCCTTTTCCCAACTCGGATTCAATGTGTAATTTTCCGCCAGTATTCTTGCACGCATCGTTAAGTAGTGGCAAGCCTAAGCCTACCTTACGGGTTGTTCTAGAGGTTGTATAAGGATCAATTACTTTAGCCACAACTTCAGGTTTCATTCCCTTTCCATCGTCCGATAGTTCAATGGTTAAAATATCAAGTTCGGTATCCTCATCAATGGTAATACCGATTTTTTTTGCACCTGCAACAATTGAATTCTGTGCAATATCAAGTATATGCAACGATAGCTCTTTCATGGTTTTATGGTATTCTCAAAAAAAGTTATTCAAAGGCTATGTTAAAAGCCTAAAACTTGTCGTCCTTCTTCCCCTTTTAGTGCTTTTGCTAGTTCATTAAACGTTGGCTCAGCCATTTGATAGCTTGTGAAGGTTTGGCCAATCTGATCTAGAAAATGTGCATCAGAATTCTTAATTAAAACTGGATTAGATAAGTATGAGTGCTGTGAGAGCAAATCGGATGAATTCGTTTTCCAAAAAATTTCGAGGGCATCAAATTTTAGGTCAGGGGGAACAAACCCTAACTGGCTAATTATGCTATACCTAGGTCTATCAATATGAGCCGGAATAAAAAGTCCTCCAAGAGCATGAACAGTTCGCTCTATGTCATTAATTCCCACATTTAAACCATTAATGAGCAGGGGTTCAATTTCATAAAGAATCTCATCATTCTCGTTTACTACAACCTGGTAACCAAAACGTTGAGGATCGTTTGGAATATTTGGCAGATTTAGGTCGATATATTCCTGAAATTTTTCACGTTGTGCATCAGTATCGAAGAGACACAGGCAGTGTGCTTCTTCTCGGGTTGTTACCTCAGCTCCATATATTACGGATATACCTAAAGGTTTGGCCAGTTTTCTGATAACAGGGCCATGAAGAGTACTATTATGATCGGTTATGGCAATAATATCGATATTTCGGGCCTTAGCCATTTCCACAATATTACGTGGGCTCATATCTAAGTCTCCGCAGGGTGATAACACAGTATGAATATGTAAATCGGCTTTATAGATTTGCATTACTTATAAATATATCACATACAGTAAAGCAGTATAATACAAGTGATATTTAGCTATTTGTTAATTAGTTGATAAATTTTCCCAACAATCTCAAAGGTTTCCAAATCGGTTCCCAGAATTGGTATCTCCTCTTGATTACTCTGATCAAGTGTATCAGGCTCAGGTTCAATGTTTTTTACTAATATTATGGCTGCTAACTCTTTTAATGAAGCAATAGCCATAACGTTTTTATGGTTTTGAAGGGTTACCCATACGTTGCCAGAATCGGCATGCCCCATTACGTCGCTTAGTAAGTCAGACACATATCCACCATCAATCTCTCGGTTAAGGCCAGATTTACCGCTATATACCTTTAGGTTTAGCGCTTCTACAATATCAGAAACCAGCATAGTTTATTTTTCTTTAAAAATTACTAATAGTACAAAAGCATATATTAGGTAGTTATTTACCGTCTTTTACGCCCCTTTGCTTTTTGGCTAGTTTTGGAGAATCTATCCTTTCCCCAAATCCTTTCCATAATTCGGAATGAATGATCAGGATCTAATTGTCTTGTCTGCTCCATCGTTCGTTGTATAAATATACAATGAGAGATTGCAGCATCTCCCTGAACAATATCTTCGGCAAGAGCTTGACATGATGGAGCCCCACATGTACCGCAATCTATTCCTGGTAAAAATTTCATTATTCTTTGTACGCGCTCCATTTTTTTCATGGCTTTGGCCATATCCTCATCAAGCTTAAGCATGTTACGGGGCTTAACTGGCTCAACAGCTATTTTCTGTTCGAAAATGGGCAAATACTTTTCAAAACATCCATTATTCAATACCGTTGAGCTAGCTTGTTGCGCGCTAAGATTTTTAACCCTGTTTTTTAATCTTTCAACAGTTAAAAACCTGTTTCCTGAGTTAAGAACTCCACCCGCACAACCCTCGTCACACGCTCTAATCTCAAGAAAGTCAACATATGATATCTCATCGTTCTCAAGTTTCTCTAGAAAATCGATTACATTATGCAAGTTATCAATGGCAAGGCAACGGCCTTCTATCTGGTTTGCTTCCCCATTGGTTAAACTCCATAAAATATTTTGCGGGTTAATGGTGCAGGTATTTTTGTATTTTGTTTCCTCTGGTGTTTTTTGCTTAATAACCCTTAATACCTTATTATAAATAACATCCATGTTAATAACTCCATTTACTTCGGAGTAGTCATCGCCAACAGGACTTTTAATTGCGGCTATTTTTGCAGCACATGGAGTTATGTAGAATATCCCAATGTCAGATTCGTCAACTCCCTGATCTAATAGCATCTGCTTATAGTATATAGCTGATAAATCGAGGGGAGGCTTTAGTAGCATTATATTATCAACTAATGCGGGGAATTTTACCTGGATTAACCTAACAACAGCAGGGCAAAACGAGGAGATTACGGGCTTAGGTATACTGCTATCGGAAACGTAGCTGTTAATAAAATTCTTTAGTACCTCAGCAGAACTTTCTACCTCAAAAACATCTGTAAATCCAAGCTCAATTAGGGTATTATAAACCTCTTGCGGAGAAACATCTGTAGGAAACTGACCAAGTAAAACGGCTGGTACAAGAGCTACACGACGCTTATAGTTGAATATCTTGCTAAAATCGTCTTGCTCAATAATGATTGCATTTACAGGACAAACTTTATAGCACTCGCCACAATCGATACACCGATTTTCGTACAATACGGCTTTACCTTTACGAACTCTTAATGCCTCGGTAGGACAAACGCGCATACAGTTTGAGCATCCGATGCACACATCCTGAAGAATTGTTAACGCATGATGAAAATATTTACCTTCCATCTGTGCAAAAGTTATTGCTGATTTATATAAACTGCTATTTCTAAAGTAGTTCCCTGGTTTACTACACTTTCAATATTAAACTCATCGGCATTATTCTTTATGTTTGGCAATCCCATTCCGGCACCAAACCCCATTTCGCGAACCTCTGGGGATGCAGTAGAATACCCCATTTGCATTGCCAAATTAATATCAGAAATTCCAGGCCCTTTATCCACAAGTTTTACTACTATTTTATCAGTACTAATATCGGTATAAATAATACCGCTGTATGCGTGAGCAACAATGTTTACCTCTGCTTCGTATAGACAAACTACAAGACGCTTAATTAGTTTTGGATCGACATTGAGTTGTTTAAGAACTTTCTTAACCTGACTCGATGCATATCCAGCGTTTGTAAAGTCTCCTCCATCAATTGTGTACTCAAACTGCATGCTTTTTTCTTAAAGCGGTGAATTTACAAATAAAAGCATTTCTCTCATCTAAAACAATGGTTTTAAACCATTTTGATATAAAAGGCCTGATGCTTTATACATTGAACTTCTACACTCGAAAAGCACAATACCACTTTCGCAGGCCAAGTCAATCATCTCTTGGGGAACAGTTTTATTGCGCACAATTACCACACCTTGAACGTCAGACATCTCTGCGGTTCTTATTGTCTGAACGTTAGCTAACCCAGTTAAAAGCAACATCCCATCGGCTTGAGTGGTTAAAACATCACTCATTAAATCAGAGGCAAACGCACACTCAAATTCTAAATTGTGGTTATCTTCACCACATAAAATATTTGCGCTTAAAATTTTAGCAATTTCTTTTACCTTCATGGTTAACCCGTTTTACCTTTTTATAAAAAATAATTTAAACAAATGTTAGCACAAAGATAACCCCATTTTTGTTATTCAACTAACACTAGAATGTGTTTAACACCATATTGAAGCCTAACTAGGTTCTTACTGAAAATTCCAAGCAAAAAACAGTTATAGTGATGTTTACTAATACATTGCGCTAAGTGATTTAAGTAATACCTTTTATCTTATCAAACTTAAATCTCAATTCAAGGGAGTGGTAAATCATGTTTTTGTGAACAAAATCAAGCACTAATTCGTTTAGTATTTAAATTGCGACAATATGTTTCAAGATATTTTAGCCTTACTTACTGTTACTGGTGCCATAATTTATATGGTATGGGGAATTTATAAAGTTTTAACACCTAGCAAAAACCAGCATACATCCTTATGCTCAGGCTGTACCTCCAATGGCTGCTCAGTTAGCACAATAAAGCAAAAGAGTAAAGGTTAAAAATAATTTCATATTTAGGCATGAAAGAGGCTAAATCCATATTAATTCTTTTACTCAGCGGATACCTAATATTTGCAATGGGAGGGCTTAGCGTTTTTCATCATATCTGTAACTGTAACTCCTCAGACAATACAACGATCTCAATTGTAGCTAATGAAAGTTGCTGCGCACCAAACACCAATAATAGCCTCCAATGCGATGCAAACTCAGAGGATAACTCATGTAGCGGATTAGATTGTAGTGATTGTGGGTGTAAAGTTCAGGTAGCTGTTCTTGAAATTGATTATACTACAACAAACAGCGATATAGCCCCTAATTTATTAAGATTATTCCAATTTGCAATCTCTTCTGCAAATATTGAGGAAATTTTGACAAAATCAGAAAGTACAGTTCCTCTTCCCTTTATTTCAACAAACAAATTCCCGCCAAAGGCAGGAAAGTACTTATTAATCCTCAACCAAAGTTTTAAAATCCCCCTATTAGTTTCATAGCCATTACCTGATTTAAACAGGTAATTAAATGCTTTTGCTATCAACACTGCTGATTGATATGCAGGTATTAATATTATAAATACTTAAAGCTATGAGAACTAAAATATCGTTACTAATTATATTTTTTTTGCCATTGTCCCTATTTGCTCAAAAGATTGACGGCCACATTTCAGAAAAGGATAGCAATGGAAATACAACGCCCCTAGTAGGTGCAAATGTTTACTGGTTAGATACAACTGAGGGGACAACAACCAATGAAATGGGGTACTTTATTATATCCCGACCAAAAGGGGCTATGAAACTAATTGTGAGTTTTGTAGGTTACAATCCAGACACTTTGAATATTGCTCTTGATCAAACCCATGTGATGCACACTCTAATAAACAGTATTGATATTGAGGGAGTTGTGCTGACCAGTTCAACCCCGGGTGCAAATTTCGATAGGATAAATCCAGTGCAAACCCAAGTAGTAACAAGAAACGAGCTGGAGCGTGCAGCTTGCTGCAACCTTTCTGAAAGTTTTGAGACAAATGCTTCGGTAGATGTTTCATACAGCGATGCGGTAACCGGGGCAAAGCAGATTCAACTTTTGGGGCTTGCGGGAATTTACACCCAGATACAAGTTGAAAACATCCCTGCCCTTAGGGGATTATCATCAACTTTTGGTTTGGGATATGTCCCAGGTTCCTGGATGGAGTCCATTCAAATTTCGAAAGGAACAGCCTCTGTTGCTAACGGCCATGAGAGTATTGCCGGACAGATTAACGTGGAGTACAAAAAACCATGGGAAGATGAAAAGTTCTTTGTAAATGGATATGCCAACAGCCTAGGCATGATGGAGTTAAGCTCAAATTACAGTATTGCCCTATCGCCAAAAATTTCGACAATGGTGCTTGCCCATGTCGAGAACATGAGCTTTGAGGATGATCACAACCATGATACTTTTCTAAATCATCCACTTGTAAAGCAATATCATATACTCAATAGGTGGAAATACGACTCAGGAGATTTTGAATCGCAGGTAGGTATTCGTTTGCTCAATGAGAAACGTAACGCTGGTCAGATTAAGCATGCTGGAATATTAAATCCCTTTGGGATTGAGATAAATACTCGTCAGTACGAAGGGTTTGGTAAGGTTGGATATATTTTTGGTAGGCCAAATACTTCCCTAGGGATAATTGCATCGGCTAATCAACATGAGCAGCAATCAATGTTTGGAGCTACACAGTACAAGGGGCAACAGCAAGGTTTATACACTAACCTTGTGTTTATAACCTACATCGGCAAAACAAATCACTCCATAAAAACCGGTTTAAGTTTTACCTATGACAATTATAAAGAACGCCTAAACGCATCAAATATCAACAGAGAAGAAGTTGTTCCTGGAGTGTATATGGAGTATACCTACAAATGGTTAGAGGAATTTACCCTAATGGCCGGTGCCAGAATTGATGCTCACAATCTTCATGGAAATCTTGTAACACCTCGATTACATGTTCGCTATCAACCATTTGAGCAGCTAAATATAAGGGCCAGTGCAGGAAAAGGTTACCGCACATCAAGCGTTATTGCAGAGAACATGTACCTTTTAGCCAGCTCGCGTAATATGGTTTTTTTAGAGGATATTAGAATTGAGGAAGCATGGAACTATGGCTTAAATATTACCCAGCGATACAAATTATGGAATAGGGAGCTAACCATAAATACGGATTTTTATCGCACCAATTTTATTAATCAGCTAATTGTTGATTTGGATCAGGATCCGGGAAACGCTTATTTCTACAATCTGAGCGGCACTTCATTCTCCAATAGTTTTCAGGCAGAAGCAAGTTACAAACCAATGGAAAGGCTTGACTTAACACTAGCTTACCGGTGGAATGATGTTAGAAGCACCATTAACAACAAACTTATTGAGAAGCCGCTTGTTAGCAGATACAAGGGATTTATATCCGCAAGCTATGAAACCGCCAAGCGCAACTGGCAATTCGATTACACATTACAGCTGAATGGCGGAGGTAGGCTACCCAATACAAGTATGTTGCCCCCAGAATTTCAGCGAGGCAATAGTTTCCCTGGATTCATTACAATGAATGCACAAATTTCGAAAAAAATCATGAATTGGGATGCTTATATAGGGGTTGAGAATCTAACGGGTTACACACAAGGGAATCCGGTAATATCAGCAGATAACCCCTACAGTCCTTTCTTTGATGCCTCGATGGTATGGGGCCCGCTAACTGGCAGAAAATTTTATTTGGGATTTCGATATTCAATATAGTGTTAAAGTGAGCGAATAATAGAACTTATTATCAAACAAAATAGGTTGAACAGATGTTTATAATCTTTTAAATGGATAAAAGTTATGGAAACAATTAAATTAAACATTCCCAACATGAAGTGCATGGGTTGCACATCAACAATTGAAAATCACCTAACAAAAGTTGGTGGAATTGTTGAGGTTAAAACTAGTATTGAGACGAGAACAGCCACAATATCATACAATGGTGGTTTATCTATCAAAAGTTTAATACTAAATACCCTCAAGGGTATTGGATATCCGGGTGAAGTTGTTGATTAGGATTATTTGACAATGACCACGGATTACGAAAAAAGACTATTAATCAAAACAACAAAAACAATGAAAACTGTAACAACAATTATTATGAGCCTGCTCTTTGTAGCAGTATTTGCACCCGAGGTAAAAGCACAGCAACCCTGCGGTGATAAGGTTGTAACCATTGAAGCAAACATGAATTGCATTAGTTGCAAGAAAACCATTGAAACGGGATTAGCCAAGGAAAAGGGAGTTAAGGCGGTGGTGGCTGATTTAGAAACTAAAATGGTAACCGTAACTTACGATGAGAGTAAAGTTAGCGAAACTTCTCTTGTAAAATCAATTGAAGAGATGGGCTACAAAGCTAAAATTTCTGACGCAAAAAAAGGTGGAGATAAAGCACCAAAGAAAACTGGTGATGGCTGTTAACTGAAAATGCCAAGCAATAAAGCCGTGGAGTTAATCTACGGCTTTTTTGTTACCCACTATAGGTTATGCCTCTCTTTAAACTGTGGATACAATTCATTGGCAACCCATTTAAAATCGGGGGCAATTTTTAGAATATAAAGATAAGTCCGTTTGGCATTCGGTATCTGCTTTGCCTTTTCTTGTGCCAATGCCAGTTGAGCATAGGCATTTAAATATATCCAAATTTTGGGTTCACTCCCTCCATTTTGCTGCTCCATTGCAGCTATGCATTTGGTATAGTATTTTACAGCCTCAACAGGGTTGCCTCCAAACATTGAGGGTGCGTAATGAGCAGAGTTGGCCTTCTCTAAAAGCGCCTGAGCTGAGTTGGGGTTAACCTCCAACGAATGGTTTATAGCAGTCATACTTTTGGGCCCGATGAAAGGTGCTTTATAGGGGCTTAAAGCAATTTGGTAAGCCATTAATGCAGCCCTTAGTGCTAAAGCATCGGCATTATTAGGTTGTATAACTATCAAATTATCAGCATTCTCTTCGGCTTGGGTAAGATACTGGCGTGCTTTTTTGCTTTCCTTAATCCCTATTAGATAACCAATGTAACCATACTGAGCTTGAATTAAGCTTAAAAGGGTTGCATTATCATTGTTAATTCCGTAATCCTTTTGCAGTGATTCTATTACACCAGCCCATACTTCCATATTGCCCGACTTATAACTCTCGTAAAGCAAAGCATCGTACTTTGATAACGTTTTATTCGCAATAGCGCTAAAGGCAACAACAAAAGCAATTAGTAAAAAGAATAAGTCTTTAAAAATTTTCATGGTAGGAAGTAACTAGTTTAAGATTCTGCGCCCTTTCCACTCCCCAGTTTTTCTTCTTTTAAATACTAATGCGCTATAAACTAAGTGAAGAAACGCTAAATGTTGGATAGGCCACAGTAAAACATTTATGGCCATAGATTGTTCTGAAAGTCTTGCGATTAGCATTCGTGCTGAAAGAAGTGAAAATAGGTAAACAAGCGTAAGCGGAGGAGGCAGGCTGACAAAGACTATAATAGGTCCAATGGTTCCTACAATAGCGAACAGAAGGGTTACAAATACGCTACCACCAAAAAATGCAGTCACATTCTTGGTAAAACCATTAATCGCCTCATTATATGAGCCATACATTCTACAGGATATATCATCGGTACCTAACAATGTGGCCATTCGTAATCTCCTCCGTTTTATCAATCGGCTTATGGTAATATCCTCAACGGGTGAAGATCGAACAAGCTCATGCCACTTATTCTCCTGATAAGTTTTAGCTTCAAACATCATCATCTGCCCATTAGCTGCAGCCAAAGAGGGGCGTTTGCTCCAGCGAACCAAACGGAGAAATAGTAGACTTAACAAAATCCAATTCATATTGGGAACAACAAGTTTCTCGCCCATGGTTTGCAACTCTTGTCGTGGAAACATACTCAGCAGCACTAATCTTTTGCGCTGGGCATAGGCAACTGCATTTTCAACAAAATTGGGCGATACCATAACATCAGCATCTAGAAAAAGAAGATAATTACCATTTGCACTCTGGGACAAACTGTGGCAGGCATAGTTCTTTCCCATCCACCCAGCAGGTAAGCAATCGCCTCTTAGTAGTGACACCCTATCGTCAATTGATTTGAACTTCTCAACAATAGCAGCAGTGTTATCAACCGATTGGTCATCATACACAAGTACTTCAATATTTCTATACGATTGGTTAATAACCCTGTCGAGCAGTTTGCCAATATTCAGTTCCTCATTTCTAGCAGGGATCAGAACCGAAACCTTTGGAAGTTCTGTTGGCTCTCCAAGGGGAAGAATTGGACGAGTTAAAAAATTAAGCAGGGCTATAAATAACCTGATGAAGGCAAAAAACAATAGGAACAGCGCGATATAAAATAATGGGGTCATGTATCAAATAGATTATCCTGATTAATTATACTCTGCCTTAGGTGATTGTTATAGGCTAATTCTATATCATCTAAGCTATTTAAACCATCATATTCTTTCAGCGAAATAGTTAGAGATGGCTTTCTGTACCCATAATAATCGGTTAAGCAAGCTGCAAATATAATACGAGTATTGGAGGTTTGTGTTAAGATTCGTTCAATTCCCTTTCGGAATTGAACATCGAAACTATGCTGACTGCTCAATTTGCCCTGAGGAAACATTAGAAGCAAATTATCGGGATTATTTAAAACCTGAGAGCAGTAACTTAAACTTTGGATTATACTTTTAGAGTTTAAGTTCACCGAAAAGGCTCCTACTCTAGTAAAAAACATCCGCTTTGAAAGTTCGTGCTCAAGCATCATAACGTGGTAACGTTTTTTGAAAAGAGCCCTATTTAAGTGCCATGCAAAAAAACCATCCCACCAACTAAAATGGTTAGGAATTAAAAGTACAGATCTACCGTCAGGCTTAATATCACCTGTAATCATAATCTCCCTAAAATCAGTTTTAAGAATTAAACTAATGTATAGGTTAAGTAGCTCACTATGAAATTTTGAATGATTGGCCTCTATCACTACTAACTGAAATTTAATGATGAGTAAAATTAGCTATTTAAAGCGACTGTGAAATAGTGAATTCTATAAAAAAGAAATCACTAAATTATATTTAATGAAACCCCGGTTTAAAATATTTATAAGCAAAAAATTGGATTATCGATTTAGTCTTAGTATTTCTAGTGACTATTTTTTTATAGAAAATAGTATAAATAAGGCTTCTCCATATTTAGTGTTATAAGGAAGTTTTCTATCATGTTTACCTAGATATCAATCTGATTAAACCGAATTTTAGAAGAAACATATACAAATTATCACTAATTTTGCGCTGATTTTCAAACTCGTAAAACCCAAAACTATGAACAAATATTTAATCATTGGCAGACCAACTGCTTGGGCTATTGCAATAATCAATTTAGGCTTTGCAATATATCAAATCCTAAATTTTTCACTAAAATGGGGTCAAGACTTATCGTTGCTTTCAAGTGCATATTGGATAATCCTGACAATTGGCATTGTGATATTTATAAACGATATTCTATATAGCAAGGTATATCAAAAATGGTTTTGGGTACTTTCCATAATTATTCTAGCACCAATAACACCTATTTACTACCTTTTCCAAAGAGATAAACTAATAAGGTTAGGAGAAAAATTTAAAGAGAAATAATACAAATGAATACAATTTTTAAACCAAAATTCTTTTCCCTTTTCCGTGGGGGATACAGCAGGAGTCAGCTACAAAACGATGTACTTGCTGGGATAATAGTGGGTATTGTAGCACTCCCATTGGCTATTGCGTTTGCCATTGCATCGGGCGTTTCGCCCGAACGCGGATTAATTACAGCTATTGTTGCGGGCTTTCTAGTTTCGGTTTTAGGTGGTAGCCGTGTACAGATTGGAGGCCCCACGGGAGCTTTTGTAGTTATTGTATTCGGCATTATCGAGCAATATGGCATTGATGGGTTAATAATATCGACCTTTATGGCAGGTATTTTCCTTATTGCATTCGGGCTACTCCGCCTAGGTACAATCATTAAATTTATCCCCCATCCCCTAATTGTTGGGTTTACCAGCGGAATAGCTGTAATAATTTTCTCCACTCAAATAAAAGAGTTCTTTGGATTAGACATTGCCGTGGTTCCATCGGGATTTATTGAAAAATGGGGCGCATATTTCAGTAACCTCAACAGTGTTAATCTTTGGGCCTTAGCTATTGCGGCTGGTGCAGTACTAATTTCGGTTCACTCTAAACGGATTATCAAAAGGATCCCTGGTTCCTTTATCGCTATAATTCTTATGACCGTTCTAGCCATGGTGCTTAAATTACCCGTAAGTACCATAGGTTCGGTTTATGGAGATTTGCCAACCACAATAAGCATAAGTTTACCTCATATTGAATTAGGAAGCCTTTCGCAATACGTAGCCCCAGCCTTTACTATTGCACTACTTGGCGCCATAGAATCATTACTCTCTGCTGTTGTGGCCGATGGGATGATAGGCGGCAACCATCGATCTAACACAGAGTTAATTGGTCAAGGAATAGCCAATGTGGCATCATCGTTATTTGGAGGAATACCCGCAACTGGAGCAATTGCACGTACTGCCACCAACGTTAAGAATGGAGGAAGGACACCTGTTGCTGGAATTGTGCACGCAATCACACTGCTACTAATCGTTCTGTTCTTTGGCAAATGGGCCATTCAAATACCGTTGGCTTGTCTTGCAGGTATTCTGGTTGTTGTGGCATATAACATGAGTGAGTGGCGCTCGTTCTACTCAATAGTTAAAGGTTCTCGATACGACATCGCTGTTCTACTGGCAACATTTTTTCTAACCGTACTAGTTGACTTAACCGTTGCAATACAAATTGGGATGGTTCTTGCCGCTTTACTGTTTATGCAGCGCATGGCAAATGCCAGTCACGTTGTTGCTGCCGATTCCGACATTGATGCGCTTGAGGATTACTCTGACCTACCAAAAGGTGTTGAGGTTTACGAGATTAAAGGACCTTTCTTTTTTGCGGCAGCACAAAAATACAAGGAAACTCTAAAAAGTTTCGGAAAGAAATCAGATATCCTTATTCTACGCATGCGATTTGTTCCGTTTATTGATGCAACGGGTATTCACAACTTTAAGGATACAATAAAATACCTTAAGTCGATAAACGTAAAACTTATACTATCTGGAGTTCAACCAGAGGTAAAATTGGAATTAGAAAAAGCGCGTATCGATTTTTTAATTGGCAGAAATAATATTTGTAGTAGTTATATCGAAGCTAAAGAAGTCGCAATAAAATCGATGGAAGAAATAGTAAAAAAGTAAATTAATAAAAGGGGTACAAAACAAAATTTTGTACCCCTTTACTTTTATACCCTCAGTGATTACTTCAACCACTTATCTAACCAACCAAAGAACTCACGCTGCCAAACCACAGAATTTTGTGGTTTGGTAACAAAATGCGTTTCATCGGGAAAAACTAGCAAACGGCTTGGTACGCCCAGTAGTTGTGCCGCATTAAAAGCTTGTAAACCCTCAGAATAGGCAATGCGAAAATCGTTTTCGCCTACAATAACCATAATTGGAGTATTCCATTTTTGCACTAATTTATGTGGGCTATTTGCATAAGTTCGCTGAGCAATTTTGTTATCCTTATCCCAGTATGGTCCACCAAAATCGTGATTTGGGAAGAAGGTTTCCTCAGTTGAAGCATAAAAACTCTCAAAATTAAACATTCCATTGTGTGCAATAAACGCTTTGAAACGGTTCTGATGAATACCTGCCAAATAGTAAACGGAATATCCACCATAGCTTGCTCCAACTGCGCCCAACCTATTCTCGTCAACCCAAGGTTCCTGCTTAACGTTGTCAATGGCACTCAGGTAATCCTGAATATTTTGACCACTGTAATCACCAGATATTTGTGCATTCCACTCCTGTCCAAATGATGGAACTCCTCGACGATTAGGCGCTACAACTACGTAGCCGTTAGCTGCCATCATCTGAATATTCCAACGATAGCTGAAGAACTGACTAACGGTACTCTGAGGGCCACCCTGACAGTACAGCAATGCTGGATACTGCTTATTCTTATCGAAATTAGGGGGCAAGACTACCCAAACAAGCATCTGCTTACCATCTGTTGTTTTAATCCATCGCTGGGTAACCTCCCCCATCTTTATATTATCGTAGATGTGCTTATTGATATTGGTGAGTTGTATCTCTTCGCCCGTTTGGGGATTTATGGCGAAAAGTTCCGTTGCCATACTCATGGTCATTTTCTGTGCTATAAGTGTACCCTTTGCAGTAGCAAACCATGTATAGTTATGCCAACCATCGGTAATCTTTTTTATCTCGTTCGATTCAATGTTAACGCTGTATATCTGTTCCGTTGCATTAATTCCGCTTATGAATATCAGGTTTTTCCCGCAACTACCCCATGTAATATTATCAGCATTCTGATCGAAGTCTTTTGTAACGTATTTTCTTTGGCCAGTTTCTAGGTTCATTAAAAACAACCTATGCTTATCACTCTCGTAGCCTGGAGTTTCCATACTTTGCCAAGCAATTTGCTTTCCATCGGGCGAGAAAACAGGCAGCTGATCGTACCCCATCATTCCCTCTGTTATATTCTCTGTCAAATTATCCTCAATGTGGTAGAGGTAGATGTCGGCGTTGGTGCTTACGGCTAAATCCTTACCATGAAATTTTTTGCATGCATATGCAATAATCTTTCCACAGGGGCTCCAAGCAACATCGCTATCGCTAAAATGAGGAGACATGGGCGAGTCCCATGCTTCGCCTTCTAAAATATCCTTGGCCTCGCCAATTTGTCCATCATTATACGATGCAACAAAAATATGCCTAAAGCTGCCATCGCGCCAGTAATTCCAATGGCGATACATCATATTATCAGAAATGCGGATATTTACTTTTGGCATATCGGGATGCAAATCCTTGGGAGTTTTCTCAATCTGAACATTCATAGTGTACATAATTCTATCGCCAGTGGGAGAATATGCAAATGAGCTTATCCCTCCGTCAATTTTTGTAATCTGAATTGGGTTTGTACCATCCGCATTCATCTCCCAAAGTTGGGTATCGCCACTTCGGGTTGACAAGAAGCCTATTTTAGCCCCATCGGGTCGCCATTGCGGACTAAAGCCTTTGGTTTCGTTTGTTGTTAACTCTAAGGGTTCGCCCCCAACAACTGGAATTGTAAAGATATTAGTAACCCCCTTATTCGCCTCCATTGAGTATCGGGTAAGGGTAAACAGAATAGTTTGTGCATCGGGAGAAACCTGTGTGCTACCAATGCGACCAAATTTCCATAAAACCTCTGGTGTTAGCACACCATTGGCTATCTCCTCTGCCGTTAATTCAACATCCGGAATAATGGGCTCTGATTTTTGGTTAGTGCCATTCTCTTGGCACGACCACAACGTGGCAAGTAATGCCATAGTTACAAGTGTTTTAAGATTAATTTTCATCATAGTTTTCGTTAGTTTGATTGTATTCCTACTAATATAACATTACTTCTCTATTATAACCCTCATCAGTATTTCGTATATATCCTAATGGATATTTTATCTAGAATTAATGCTTCTCTCCTATATCTGTAACTATTAAAATACAAGAAAGAAGCAATCATGTGGTTAAGTTCAGAAATCATTATATACAAAAATATGATATTTTTTTGGGGGATAAGGTACAAACAAGGCATAATCGAATAATTTTGATTTACTTTAATTCTTTACTAATCTATTAATTTGCCTTATCAATGAGAGTTTCAGAAAAAATATTTGGATACCTCCACAACGGTAAAGAGGTAAAACTATTCACATTTATTTCATCCAAAGGTCTAATTATTAGTATTTCGAACTATGGAGGTATCATAACCTCAATACAAATGCCCGATAGAAATGGGGTTGTGAAAGAGATTTGTGCAGGTTTTAATTCGTTAGAAAAATACCTTAGCGGGCACCCTCACTTTGGAGTTATTGTGGGTAGATATGCCAACCGCATTGCAAAGGGAAAGTTCACGATCAATGAAATTAACTATGAACTCCCAATAAACAATGGTGCTAACCATCTACACGGCGGTAACAATGGGTTTCACACAAAGTTGTGGGATTATAAAATAGAGAGCAAAAAAAACAACGCTTCCTTAATACTCAATTATCAAAGTGAGCATCTTGAAGAGGGTTATCCCGGAAATTTGGATGTTACTGTAACCTATAAAATTACCAACGAAAATGCTCTGCATATAAGTTTTAGTGCAAAAACCGATAAACCAACGCATGTAAACCTAACTAGCCATGGGTACTTTAATCTTAGCGGTTTTGAGGACAATATACTGGATCATAAGCTAATGATACATGCCAACAAGTACCTAGAGATCGACGAGGAGCAAATTCCAACAGGAAAATTGGCACCATGTGAAAACACCCCATTCGATTTTCGACAATTTACGTATCTACACAATAGTGTATTAAAGATTCCTGAGGGAATTGACCATTGCTTTGAACTTTTAAATGATGGTTCATTGGAGAGTCCGGTAGCAATTCTAAAGCATGAGCCATCGGGTCGCTCAATTTCAGTTTACACAACCCAACCCGGGTTACAAGTATACACGGGTAACTCATTAGATGGTTCCCTAAAGGGCCATAATGGAACCATTTACAATAAGCACGATGCTATTTGTTTGGAGACTCAACATTTTCCCAATTCGCCAAACCAAAGCAGTTTTCCCTCCACATTGCTTAAACCAATGGAAGAATACAGACATGAAGTGAAATATATATTTAAACTGGACTAAAATAAGGTTCGCCAAGTGTTAAATTGTAATAAATATTTAGTTGAGTTCTTATAAAAAACCCAATAAAGGCGAGGCTTTAACGTTTGTTGCCACACATGCAAAACTTTAACAAGTTTTAGGGGTTCAGTAAATGGTTTATATTTGTATTTCAATAACTAATTGAGCATGGCACTAGCACTTGATACAGAAAATTTAGAAAAGTTAATTGTAGTTGGCGACCGTGTACTAATTAGACCCAAAAACCCTGAGGAAAGGACAAAGACAGGGTTATTACTTCCGCCAGGAGTTCAGGAGAAGGAAAAAGTTCAGAGCGGATATGTAATTAAGGTTGGGCCAGGATATCCCATACCCGCAGCCAGCGATTATGATGAACCTTGGCAAAAGAGGAAAGAGAGCTCAAAGTACTTTCCGCTTCAGGCTCAGGTTGGCGATTTAGCTGTTTATCTGCAGGATAGTGGTACCGAAATTGAATTTATTAATGAGAAGTACGTAGTTGTTCCATTCCATGCAATTTTATTACTATTGCGCGACGACGGACTTTTTGATTAGAAAAAAGTATAGGATCTTTTTTTTTAATGCATTATCGATATATTTGCGAACAAATCAAGTAAATCAACCTATTGTTTAACACTAACAAATACGTTTGTAGTAAAATCAACTAATGAAATGAAAAAAACTTCACTAATTATTAATATTGTACTAGTTATAGCTGTTGCTGTGCTTTACGTTTTGCATTTTATGGACGCACCTGCTACTACTAAAATCGCCGAAGGAAACGAAGAAGTTGAGGATATTGTTAAAGGCGAACAAGCAATAGCTTGGGTTAATATGGATTCGATAATTAGCAAGTACGATATGTACTTCGACATACAAAAAGAATTGGAGTCAAAAGGACGCAACATGGAGGTAGATATGACAAATAGAAGTCGAGCCTTTGAAAAAGAGATGATTGCCTCTCAAGACAAAGTTCAGAAAGGTTTAGTTACCCGTTCAGTTGCTCAGCAAATGCAGCAAGACCTTGCTGCAAAAGAGCAAGAACTATACGCTTATCGTGATGAGCTTAGAATGAGGTTTGCAGAAGAAGAGCAGGTTATGCTCAGGAAAATTCAGTATAGCATTACCGATTTTACAAAAAAGTTCAATCAGGATAGGGGTTATGAAGTAATCCTTAGCGGTTCATTTGGAGGTCCATTACTCTATGGTCACCCTTCAATTGACATTACTAAAGAGGTGATTGCTGGGCTAAATAAGGAATATCAGGAAAGCAAAGCCCCCAAAAAATAATTTGCATAAAAACACACCAAAATAGCCCCTGGTTTTAGGGGCTTTTTTATTACAATGTACACTAAGTATTTTACGCGCAACAACTTTACACCTAGCATTAACCTTAGTCCTGACAAAAACCTTGGGCTATGCATTGTACTGCCTTCCTATAACGAAACAGAGCTAGAGGTTGCACTTAATGCTCTTGCAAACTGCAAAAAACCTATCTGTTCTGTTGAGGTGATAGTTGTTGTAAACTATCCAGAAGGTGCTCCAGCTGAGATTGTAGCCAATGCAATGGAGTGTATTAAAGAAGTTGAAGCCGCAGACAGAAACATCAATAATAATAACTTCCGATTTTTAGCAATTCCCGCATTTAATCTCATAAAAAAACATGCAGGTGTAGGGTTAGCCCGAAGAACTGGTATGGACGAAGCAGCCTGGCGTTTGTTAAAATCTGAGTGTGATTATAAGATTATAGCCTGTTTTGATGCCGACTCGAGTTGTTCCGAAAATTATCTTTGTGAACTTGAGCAACTTTGGATAGAGAAACCAGAAACTGCAGCGTGTTCTATTCGTTATGAGCACCCAACTAAAGGTGATAGTTTCTTGCCTGAAATTTACCAAGCCATTGCACAATACGAACTACACTTAAGGTACTACGTTGATGCCGGAAGATACATAAACCATCCCTTTTCGTTTCAAACCGTGGGTTCGAGCATGGCCTGTAGTGCTAACACCTATATTAAGGTAGGTGGAATGAGTAAGAATAAGGCTGGGGAAGATTTTTATTTCTTACAAAAGATAATACCCCACGGAAATTTTGAGGAACTCAATTCTGCTATAATCTTCCCTTCCCCCCGCCCATCCGATAGAGTTCCATTTGGCACGGGAAGAGCAATATCAAAGTATATAAACGAGGCACAGCAACAATTTCAAACCTACAATTTTGATTCGTTTTTAGGCCTTAAGCCATTTTTAGAAACGGCACCCAGTGTACTTTTTAGTGCTAGCAAAAATACTATTGTCGAATTGCACAATCAGCAGCCCAAGCCCCTAAGAGATTATCTTGAAATGAATGGCTTTCTGCAAGCCATTCAGGAGATTAATAGCAATACTGCTCATGCTGAAACTTTTAAGAAAAGGTTTTTTTTGTGGTTTGATGCATTTAAACTACTGAAGTATTTAAACTATGCAAATGAGCATTACTATAAACGAATGCCAATTTGTACTGAAGCAACGAAACTTGCGCAAGTACTAAATTTAAATTTTAGCACTGCTAATCCATCGACCATTGAATTGCTGGATACTTATAGGGAATACAATTTAAGAGAAAGTTGATAAGCCTAAAATATCCTAATTAAAATAATTGTTACTTGGCTCTAACTATCTGATAACATGTACAAAGTTTATTAATGTATACCAATAAAATTATGACAACAACTCCAAACTGGGCCCAAGGGCTAAACTGTGCAATTACAGTATGCGACTTAGAAGGGCAAATACTTTACATGAACGAAAAGGCACAAAAAACCTTTAGTAAATGGGGTGGTGAAAATTTAATTGGCCAGAACCTATTCAACTGCCACAAGCAATCGTCGGCCGAAAAACTAAAGCAACTTATGGCAAATAATGAATCCAACGCATACACCATTGAAAAGAACGGAGTAAAAAAGATTATATACCAAACACCTTGGTATGCAGAAGGAAAAATAGCGGGAATGACAGAGATATCGATAGAACTACCTGCTGAAATGCCACACTTTGTGCGTTAAGTGTAACTGATAAAAAAAGCCCAGAGCAGTGCTCTGGGCTTTTTTTGTGAATTGCTTAATGATTATGCTGGGTGAATAGCCTCAACGGGGCAAACATCAGCACAAGAACCGCAATCGGTGCAAGCATCTGGATCAATCTTATAGATATCACCTTCAGAAATAGCCTCTACTGGGCACTCGTCAATGCAGCTACCGCAAGCTGTGCAATCATCAGAAATTAAATATGCCATTGTTTTGTTTTTTTAAAGTTAAACTTGATTCATTAACACACTGCAAAAGTACTATCTAAAATTCAAATGAAAAATTTAAAAGTGCTTTTTACGATATTTATAACCAGTATAAATATCAATATGCGAAAAATCGTTTAAAAAAAAGTCTAATTAACTAATTGTTAGTTACATATAAAGAATAATGGCATACTCTAGTACATTAGGGAATTGTAACTTTACAGTGGGAATTATATACTTATTTTTCAAAAATAATTTTAAGCGAAACTAAAAGGATAAAGATTCCAAAAAGTTTTTTTAGTATTTTTTCAGGTAAACTTATCGAAAACAGTGAGCCCAAATAGCTGCCCACAACAAAAGCGATAGCAAGTATAAATATAAACTTCATATTGATAAAGCCTGATTTGTAGTAGTTATAAGCTCCGAGTAGAGCAACGGGAAAAACCAAAACGCCCAAACTTGTACCCTGCGCCTGATGCTGAGTAAAGCCCATAAAGATAACTAAAGCAGGCACAATAATAATTCCGCCTCCTAGCCCAAATGCTGCTCCTGTAAAACCAGCAACTAGTCCTATTAGCAATAAAGTGATTACTTCGGGTAAACTCATATATTTTAAAAAATTGAACAACAAATATAGCCATAAAAAAGGCAACACAATGTAATGGTATAGGTTTTGAAAGGATTAATTCGCTCATAAAGAACAATGAATGATAAAAACTTATTATTTTTGAGCAACTTAAAAACAAAGTCATTTCTAAAAAATACATTGCATTATGAAAACGATATTCGCATCACTTTTCCTTTTTATGGCATTATCTGTTATCGGACAACAAGCCGGGCCACAAATACAAGTAGATAAGAACACACATAATTTTGGAATGATTAAGGAAGAGGCTGGGCCTGTTTCGTACAATTTCGAGATTAGGAATACTGGAAATTCTCCACTAATCATTTCGAATGTCTCCTCATCTTGCGGATGTACAGCATCGGATTGGCCCAAAGAGCCACTAGCCCCCGGAGCAAATACAACTATTAAAGCAACATACAACCCAAAGGGTCGGCCAGGCACATTTAATCAAAGCATTACAGTGTACACCAATGCAGCCCCCACGGGAACAGTGCTTACCCTTCGTGGGCAGGTTGAACCAAAACCAAAAACTCCTGATGAGATTTATCGAAGAAGAATTGGTGATCTTGGTATGAGTAACTCACACCTATCAGTTGGTAAAGTATCCAACAAGGATAAAGTATCCAGTTCCCTTGATATTTACAACTTTGGTGAAGAACCAGTTACAGTATCGTTCGAAAGGGTTCCTAGTCACATTAGCATTACCACAAAACCTAAAACACTTAAACCTAATGAAGCGGGTACCATTGATGTTACCTTCGATGCAAGCAGTGTTGATGATTGGGGTTTTGTGATCAGCAGAATTTCTGTGCTTGTAAACGAGAAGCAAACACAGGGCAACCTAATTAGCATTAGCGGAAATATTGAAGAGGACTTTTCGAAGCTAAGCGAAAAAGAGTTAGCAACCGCTGCTCAAGTCTCATTTGCACAAACCCAAATGGAATTTGGTTCCATAGATGAAGGCACTTTGGTTAAACACGATTTTGAGTTTACCAACACCGGAAAAAGCGATTTAATTATCAGAAAGATTAGTGCAAGTTGTGGCTGCACAACAGTTGCACCAAGTATGACGATTATAAAACCAGGTGAAAAGAGTGCTATATCGGCATCGTTTAGAACAAATGGGTATAGTGGCCGACAAAGTAAAACAATTACTGTTATTACTAACGATCCCAAGCAATCAACAATGTTATTAAGACTAACTGGAACGGTAAACAAAAAATAATATTTTTCAGTAATTGTGAAAAACAAAAAGGGTTGCAATTATTTGCAACCCTTTTTAATGCTATAATATGGCAAGTTACTCGGTTTCTGGTAAACTAACTCCTCTAACCTCTGTCTCCTTTGCATTCCCATAAATCTCTTTCAGAAGTGAGTCATACCTTTCGTATATTACCCTTCTACGAAGTTTTAGTGTAGGTGATAGTTCGCCCGTTTGTGCTGTCCACTGCTCAGAAACCAATCGTATTCGTTTAATCTGTTCATGGCTGCCCAACAGTTTGTTTATTTGATTTATCTCTCTCTGATAACGTGCTATAACCTCTGGAATCAAATTTAGTTCTTGATTATCCTCATAATGGACTTTATGGCGCGAGCACCAATCATGAAGAAAGCTGAAGTTGGGTGAAATAAGTGCGCTTACAAATTTCTCATTCTCCCCCAAAATCATTGCCTGCTCAATAAAGAAAGATTCCTTAAGCCTATTCTCAATAACCTGTGGTGCAACATACTTGCCGTTGGACAGCTTAAACATCTCCTTCTTTCTGTCGGTTATTACAAGAAACTTATCCTGTTTAAGCAGCCCTATATCGCCTGTGTGAAACCAGCCTTCAGCATCTATTGCCTCGGCCGTTTGCTCTGGAGAACGATAGTAGCCCTGCATTAGGCTTTCCCCCTTCATTAATATTTCACCGTCATCGGCAAACTTTACTTTAATGTTACCAACTACTGGACCAACCGATCCGAACATCACATTACCTTGCTCCATTGGAAAATTTACGGCAATTACTGGCGATGTTTCAGTTAGGCCATACCCTTCGTATATTGGAGCACCAGCGGCAAAAAACACCCTTGCCAGGCGAGGCTGAAGAGCTGCTCCTCCGCTAATGATATACTTTATATTTCCACCCAGTGCGAGCAGCCACTTGCTAAAAATCAGCTTACGGGCTATCTTTAGATGAAAGTTATAAAAAATACCATTCTCTTTCTCTTTATATCGATAACCCAGATTAACGGCCCAAAAGAATAGTTGCTTTTTTATCCCTTTTAGATCTTTGCCCTTGGCTAAAATTTTATCGTAAGTTTTTTCAATAACCCTTGGAACAGCAACAAATACAGTTGGCTTAACCTCCTTAAGGTTATCACCAATGGTTCCCATGCTCTCAGCATAGTATATTGAAACTCCTTTATACTGGTACAAATACCCAACCATACGTTCGTAAACATGGCTAAGTGGCAGAAAACTCAACGACTTATCGGTGCTATCCAGAGGAAAACAATTCTCAACTGCTCGAACATTCGATAAAAAGTTTTTATGTGATAGCATAACTCCTTTAGAAAGTCCTGTTGTACCTGACGTGTAGATAATTGAGACTAAATCATCGGGGTGTATTGTAGGTTTTATGATCTCTAATTGAGGTTGCATTTGAGCAGCAGCGGCCTTCCCTTTCTCAACTAGCTCTAGCCAATTTGGTACTCCCTCAATATCATTAAAGGAGTAAACCGAAATAATGGTTGAAATTTTATCGGCAATGGGTTTAATCTTCTCGTATAGCTGCTTATCCGAAACAAAGACCAGACGAGACTGCGAATGACTAAGGATGTGCACGTATTCCTCGTCGCTAATTGTTGGGTAAATGGGAACATGCACAAGACCTGCCTGACTTGAGCCCATGTCAACAAAATTCCACTCTGGTCTGTTATTAGTAATGGTCGCTATCTTTTCGCCCTTACGCAAATCGAGTAAAAGGAAAGCATAACTTAAACTATCTGCAAAACTGATGTAATCTGTAATGGAATATTCTTTCCAAGTACCATTTAGCTTACAACCCAATGGAGGGTTATTGGCATATACTATTTTTCCTTTTTCGAGCAAATCAAAAGTACGGGTTACTTCCATGGGTAATATTTTTAAAGTTAAACCTTACAATAGTGCGTAAAAACTCAAAAAATCAAACTGTGTTTATTAAATTTACAGCAATAAAAAAGACCCCTAAATTATGAAAAGAATAACATTTTTATTGATCGTTTGTTTAATTTTTTTACAAACATCAGCTCAAGAGCCTCATGCTTACACAATTTTCAGAAGTAATGGCGAACCAATTTCTTTTGCTGCAATGGCTGATGAACTAGCATTGAGTGATATTACACTATTTGGCGAACTACACGATAACCCAATAGCCCACTGGTTGCAAATTGAACTTTGCCATAAACTTAGCGACAAAGGAAAAGCATTAGTTTTGGGTGCAGAAATGTTTGAAACCGATAATCAACTTATTCTAGATGAATACCTTAATGGCAGAATATCACAAAGCCGATTTGAGAGTGAAGCCCGCCTATGGCCAAACTACAAAACCGATTACAAGCCACTAGTTGAATTTGCTAAGGATAATAACATCCTGTTTGTTGCCACAAATATTCCAAGGCGATACGCTTCAATAGTGGCATCGGGTGGTTTTGAGATTCTCGATAGCCTTACTCCAAATGGTAAAGAGTACATTGCCCCCTTGCCCGTTGATTACAACCCAGAACTACCTGGATACAAGTCCATGCTAAGCATGATGGGTATGCCCGGAAAAATGGGTACTAAAAACGAAAACTTCCCTAAAGCACAGGCAATTAAGGATGCAACCATGGCATGGAATATTGCAAAAAAACTTGAGAAAGGTAAACTCTTTATCCATTTTCACGGAACCTATCACTCGAACAATTTTGAGGGTATAGTTTGGTATCTTAATCGTTATAAACCAAAGGCAACACAAAAGACTATTGCAACGGTTCTTCAAACTAATGCCAATGAGCTAAGCGACGAAAATAAAAACCTAGCGGATTTTATTATTGTTGTGCCCGAGCGAATGACCCGAACGCACTAAAAAACAACCTTCTGGACAGATAGATAGATCATCGTATGCTCAATCACCACGGTGATTTGAGCATACCTCCATCAACGGGAATTGTGGTACCGGTAATAAACGATGCTTTGTCGGAGAGTAAAAATGCGGCGAGGTTGCCTAGTTCCTCAGGTTTTCCGTAACGCGAAAGCGGTATTTGCTCTTGAAACGAGGATCTCACCTCACTCATGCTAATCCCTTTATTCTCAGCAATTATGCTGTCGAGGTGCATTACCCTTTCAGTATCGAGCCTACCAGGCAGAATGTTATTAATGCGAATGTTATACGAAGCCAAATTACGCGAAAGACTTTTGCCTAAACTAGTTACTCCAGATCGAAAAACATTTGATAACAATAGCATATCAATTGGCTCTTTTACCGATACGGATGTAATGGTAACGATACTCCCCTTAGATGCTTTACGCATTGTAGGTAGCACCTCGCGTATTAGCCTTACAGCGCCCATTAAGTTTAGCTCAAATGCTGCTTGCCAATCATCATCAGAAAGATTATCGAACATGCCTGCAGGAGGCCCACCAGCATTTACAACTAATCCATCAATACTTCCAAATTGATTAAGAGCAGCCTGAACCCAATCTTTAATTGATTTTGGTTGAGTAACATCTAGCACACCGTAACCAACATTTGCTCCGCTCTCTTTGGCAATAAGCATGGAGGAGTATTTAAGTTTCTCTGCGTTTCTGCTTCCAATAAACACATTGGCCCCCTCTAAAGCCGATGCCTGAGCAATAGAAAAGCCTAATCCTTGGCTAGCGCCAGCCACAAGTATCGTCTTCTGTTTAAGTATTGGCTGCATAATGAATGGTTTTTATTCTAAAAAAAAACTAAAAATCAAGAACACCAAGGCTACTTTTTATCGAGCTTATTCAATAAAACTGCTCAAATCACCCGTAAGCGTTTTTATTTCTATGGCGGCAGCCTGAGAAGTCATTTGGGCTGATATTAAGCGAGTTTGTGCATCGAGAAATTTATTCTGACTCTCGCGAAGTTCAATATCCGATATAGCTCCAAGCTGGTACTTTTCCCATGCTGCCTCAGCATTTCGCTGGGCAAGTTTTACCGACTCCACCTCAACCAGAACTAACTCGATAGATTGATTAAGATCGTTTACTAATTGAAAAGCCCTACTCTGTAGGTTAAGCTCCAACTCTTCCTGGCTTATCTTTCTATTTTCGGCAATAATGGCTGCATTCTTTATCCTTCTGTTGATATTGTGGCCATTAAACAGGGTAACCGAAGCACCAATCCCAACCGATGGTCCGTGAATTTGGCTAAGCTGCGTTTGTCCGTTTGGCGTTCCTGTCCGAGAAAAGTTGTATGCCCCGGCAAGGTTTAGCGTTGGATAGCGAGAAGCTTTGGCTTCATCAATCTCTAACTCACTGACCTTGGCCTGTAAACGTGCATATAGTACGTTTGGATTTTGCTCTTGTACCTTTAAAAATATATCCGTTGAAAGTTCTGCTTTGGGTACGGGAATGGTTGTATTAACTTTAAAACTAACGTTAGGTTGGCGTGCCAGAACTCTGTTTAACTCAGCCTTTATGTTTATCAAATAGTTTGATTGCTGCATATATCGGGCACTATCGGCTCTGTAGTCAACCTCCGACTGAAGTTCCTGAAGTTCGTAACCAACACCAATATTTGATTTTTCGCGTGCAATAGCTAATCTTTCGCGCGATAATCCCATTTGATCCTTATACGATTTGTAAAGATTCTCATTAAAAGCAATGCTATAATAGGTGTAAACTATTTTGGCAATGGCATTCTCAACGGATATTCTTAGCTGCAAATCGCTTTGCTGTGCATAAATATCTAATTTTTCCTTGCGGATAAACATGGCAAATCCATCAAAAAGAGTCCACCCCAATTGAGCACTAGACGCTATTGTATGGGTACGATACCCCTTATCAGAGTTTGAATCATCCCCATCGAATTCAAAGTATCGATCCTGAAAATTATTGTTCTGGTTTGCATTTAAATCTAGAAGAGGTAAGTACCCTGCATTTCCAATCGTATTGTTGTTTCGTGCAATATCAACCTCATTCCTAGCAATTCTGATTGAGAAACTATTCTCAAGACCTATCCGAATAGCCTCCTCAAGGGTTAAAATATCCTGCGAGTTAGCCAAAATGGGCAACAGAACGAATGCAAAAATAAATTTAATGCTACTCCTCTTCATTGTGGAGAATGTTTGGTTGTTTACTAGAAATATAGCTATAGATTGCGGGAATTACATAGAGCGTTAAGCCCAACGAAAAAAGTAACCCCCCAATAATGGTTATACCCATTGGGATTCGGCTTGTTGAAGCTGTACCAAAGGCAATAGCTATTGGAAGTGCTCCAAAAATTGTGGCAAGACTTGTCATCAGAATAGGACGTAGCCTTTGACCCGCGGCCTCAATTACGGCTTTAGTTTTATCGTATCCCTTAAGTTTTTTCTGATTGGCAAACTCTACTATCAAAATACCGTTTTTGGTTACAATCCCTATTAGCACAATAATACCAATTTGACTGAAGATATTCATTGTTTGCCCCATGATGTATAACGAGAGAATTGCGCCCGCTAAAGCAAGAGGTACGGTAAACATGATGATAAGTGGATCTCTAAAACTCTCGAATTGTGCTGCAAGCACAAGATATACTATAATAAGTGCAAAAGCGAATGCAAAGTACAAACTACCCGAACTCTCCTCAAACTGTTCCGAAATACCGGTTAGTGTAGTAGCAAAATCTTCGTCAAGAGTCTCCTCCGATATCTCGCGCATTGCCTCAATACCTTGCCCTAAAGTAACACCTGTTGCAGGTGAAGCCCTAAATGTGGCCGACACATACCTATTATATCTATAACGTTGCGGGGATGTACTCTCCTCAGTAATAGTGATAAGATTTCCCAACTCAACCAAGTTACCCTTATCATTACGCACCTGAATACTGGTAATATCCGATGGATCATCACGATACTGGCGCTCGGCCTGCCCAATTACTTGATATTGCTTTCCGTTAAAGATAAAAAAGCCATAGCGCTGGCCTGAAAAATATAGCTGTAAAGCTTCCGCTATGTCTCTAGCCGTAACGCCCGATGTTCTGGCTTTTTCGCGATCAATCGCAACATGTAACTCGGGCTTATTAAACTTTAAATTTACATCAACCACCTGAAAACGTGGATCATCCTGTGCTCTGCGTAAGAATATTGGAACAACCTCTTTAAGCTGATCAAAGGTTGGTGCCTGAACTACAAACTGCACGGGCAATCCACCACCGCGGCCAGCCCTAATGGTCTGATCTTGTGTAACGAAAGAACGAGCAAGGGTTTGAGTATTAAGGAATGCCTGAATTTCGTCGGCTAGCTGTTGTTGCGATTTCTCCCTTTCATTAGGCTCTGTAAGAATCATATTAACAAAGCCCGAACCCCTTGAGGCTACAGCAATTATTCCTTTGCGCTCGGGCATGGTATCAATAAAACTAACAATGTTACTAACGTACTCATCCATCATCTCAAACGAGGTGCCCTCTGGAGCAGTGGACGATATTCTTAGTCGACCCTTATCTTCCATGGGGGCAAGTTCAGAGGGTATCAAACTTCCCAACCCAAGAATTATAGCCAATGACCCAATCATAACAGGGATAGTAATCCATCTTTTGGCAACAAATGCTGTGAGTGAACGCTCATAACCGCTGGAAAGCCGATCGAAAAAGCCTCCAACAGCAGCAGCAAATCGCCCCTCCTTCTTTGGTGCGCCAAGAATACGAACGCTCATCATTGGGGTAAGGGTTAGCGCAACAAACGTTGAAATGATTACTGCTCCCGAGAGCACTATTCCAAACTCTCTGAACAGCCTACCCGTTATACCCTGTAAAAAAACTATGGGCAAGAAGACGGACACCAATGTTATTGTGGTGGATATAATTGCAAAGAATATCTCTTTGGTTCCTGTATATCCAGCTTTAAAGGGATCCATCCCCTTCTCAACCTTTGAGTAGATATTCTCAACCATAACAATGGCATCGTCAACCACAAGGCCTGTAGCAAGTACAATCCCCAAAAGGGATAAAACGTTTATTGAGAAGTCCATAATGTACATCACAAAAAACGACCCTATGAGAGAGATTGGGATTGTAAGCATTGGGATAAGCGTAATACGCCACCTTCGGAGAAAGACGAAAATTACAATAACCACAAGGATAAAGGCGATTAGTATGGTATCCCGAACCTCTTTAACTGCATTCCGTATAGAGGTGGTTATATCCATTGCTATGTTAATGGAAATATCATCAGGCATTTCGCGTTTCATTTGCTCAAGCCTTTGGTAAACATTATCGGCAATTTCGATATAATTAACACCGGGCTGAGAAGTAAGTGCCACTCCAATTTGAGGAGTTCCAAAATTTCCTCGTAGCAGTGAACGCTCGTTCTCCGCTGCAATTTCGGCCCTTCCTACGTCCTTCAACTTTACGGGAACACCCTCAACCTCCTTAATAATCAAATTATTGAAATCGTCCTCAGTTTCAAGTCTCCCTAAAGTTCGTATTGATAATTCAGTATAATAACCTTCTATAGTACCCGTGGGTAGTTCAATATTTTCGCGCGAAAGTGCTAGTCGAATATCCGAAGGGGTAAGTTTGTAACCTGCTAATTTATTGGGGTCGAGACGCAATCGCATTGCATATCGTTTTTCACCCCAAATAGTTACTTCGCTAATACCCGAAACTGTTTGAAGCCTCTCCTTAATAACATTAATCCCAAAGTTTGATAAATCTAGTAGGTCTCTTTTATCACTTTGTACAGTTAATACAATAATGGTTTCAGCATCAGCATCAGCCTTGCTAACAACAGGTGCGTCAATATCGGGCGGAAGCCTTCTGACGGCTCGCGATACTTTATCCCTTACATCATTGGCAGCAGCCTCCATATCAACTCCCAATTGAAACTCAACCGATATTGAACTATTGCCGTCGGAACTGCTTGATGTAATTGATTTGATACCCGAAATACCATTAATTGCCGCCTCGAGGGGCTCTGTTATTTGTGCCTCAATTACGTCGGCATTAGCACCAACATAAGATGTGCTAACTGAAACAATAGGCGGATCGACACTGGGGTATTCCCTAACCCCCAAATAGGTGTAGCCAACCATCCCAAAAAGCAAGATAACGATTGAAAACACGATGGTAAGTACTGGCCTGTTTATGCTAACTGTTGATAAATTCATCTACTATAAGTTGAGTGTTTAAGAATGTAAAGGCAATGGATTCGGGCTTGTAGGTTTACCAACTTTCAACAATTCTAGTTGAAACGGGTGTTCCCTCTCTTACCTGTAGCAGTCCAGATAGAAGTATAGTATCGCCAGGACTTATGCCCGATACAATCTCCACCGCAGTTGAAGTGCGTAATCCTGTTTCGACCGTAACAAAGGTTGCCTTACCGTTGCGTGCTAGCACAACATTCTGTCCACCTAAAACTGGAACGAGTGCGTTTGGTGAAATCAGCAAAGTTTTAGGATTATCACTAAGGTTAAACGATACTCTTGCAAATGATCCTGGAATTATATCACCCTTTGCATTTGAGCATAGTGCACGAACCTTAAGTGCACGTGTTTGCAGATCGATAACCGACTCGGTTGCATATATTTTTGCGTTGTATTCCGTTGGGTAATTGCCTAATGTAAAAGTAACCTCTTTACCCTCCTTTACGCCATAGGCATAGCGCTCGGGTACCGAAAACTCAAGCCTTAAAGGATTAATCTGTATAAGTGTTGCCAGAACAGTATTTGCACCTATAAAACTACCAGGACTCACATTGCGTAAACCAATGCGACCATCAAATGGAGCACGAATCTCGGCTTTTTGTATTTGCGCTTCAGATAGTTTAATATCGGCCTTAATGCCGTCAACTTTATTTAAGGCAACATCCAAATCTTGCTGGCTTAGGGCATTAATCTCCTTTAGCCTTTGCTTACGCAATAGGTCTTCCTCAACTAGCTGTAAATCCGATTTTAGTTTCTCAAGCTTAGCCCTAATTTCACTATCGTTAACGCGAGCAAGCAATTGACCTTTGTTAACAGCACGTCCCTCAACCAGATGGAATTCAACCAGTTTCCCTGTTGTTTCAGCCCTTAGCTCAACCTCCTCGCCGGGTAAAAGGGTCCCCGACAAAGATAGCCCTTGTGTTAAAGGCTGAAGGGTAACTACATAGGCATCAACCGCCAAACCAGCACGTGAGCGTTGGTTAGTGGTTCCACTCTTCTCTTTATCTCCACATGCAGATAAAAGCAATACAAACAAAGTTGTTGCAAGAAGTAAGTTTTGCTTTGTCATTTAAGTATTTAATAATGTTAATATTTTATTATGCTAGTATAAGACAACGATACACTGAAAAGGTTTATAGCTTTTAACTCTTTTTGAATAGCGAATAAGATCTATATTCAATTACTGAAGTGGAATATAGGATGTAAGGGTTACTTTTTACGTCTCCAAAACAAAAAGCCTTTCCGAAGAAAAAGACCATAAACTGCACGCACAGTTGCCGACCGTTCAATCAAAGGGATAAGAACACTTGTAAAAATGATGCTAATTAGAATTACGGCGTACGTAATATCGCGAATAAACTCACCCCCCTCAATGCCTTGCTGCAATGGCAACGAAGCTAAAACTGCTGCGGCAAGTCCCTTGGGAACCATTATGCTTATCATGGTTAAATCGGAGGTGGCAAAAGGGCTACGTAACGAAAACTTCACAATAGGTACCCTAGAAATAAAGAGAATGATTGTGACCAAAAGTCCTAAAACTAAGGCCCATAGATTCTGAAGTTGAATTGAAAGCCCGATGTAAATGAAGAAGAAGGTTTTAAGAAGAAAGACTATCTCGGAGAAAAAAACTTTTTCGGTTTCGTTTAAGTTTATGGGCTCAGCAGTAATAAACTTTTTTAACAAACTAACATTGAAAACCTCAAGGTTTGCAAGTGTTATTCCAAAAGCCAAAGCAGATATTGCACCACTGTAACCGAACATTTCGGCAATACCAAAAATTATAAATACAAAGGCTGGGGTTGTAAAAATGGTGTTCCGTATTGTTCTAACCCGGGTTAGGAGTACTGACCAAACCAGAGCGCCTAGCCATCCCATTAGCGCTGCAAGCGTAAACGATGATATTATTTTTCCAACAATTAGCCCAATTTTAACCTCTTCAACCTGAAATGTTTCTAGCAGGGCCAGCGCAAATATTATGCAAAGCACATCACTTATGGCCGACTCTAGTACTAGTATGGTTCTTGAATCCTCATTCATTCTCAACTGCTGAACCATGGGGATCACCACCGCCGAAGATGTGCCACCAAGAATAGTTCCGAGCATAAACCCGGCTACAGGGTGCAATCCGAAAAGAAGCCATGAGATTAGCCCAACAATAATAGTAGTAACAAAAAAGTTGGTTGCTGTAAGGGCCGAGGTTCCTTTAATGGCATTTTTCAACGTTTCAAAACGCAATGCTAAGCCCCCCTCAAATAGGATAATTACGAGTGTAATGGTGGTAAACATGGGGCCTGCAACCCCAAAATCCTCAGGAGTGATTAAACCAAAAATTGGACCTAAAAGCAAACCTACTATCATAAGTAGTAACACATCAGGAATTCGCTTACGCTCAAATATTCCTGTAAAAAGGTGCGATATAAATACAATAAGCCCTACAAAAACTATTATGCCTGCATTTTCCATTTGTAACTATCTATTAGGAATAAGATCGATGTATATTGGAAGGTGATCGCTAAAACCACCATGGTACCTAAATCCTATATAGGTTCGGAATGGGATTACACCAACAAACCGTTCATCCTTCTCAAGCAAAAAATCTGCACTGAATATTTTACCTCCGTCGGGTGTTGTATAAACTCCATGCTTAGCATTGAGCAACCCTTTTGTAACAATCATCATATCGATAACTTCCCATGCCCCTTGATACTTTAGTGTTCCTTCACCCTTAGCCACATATGGTAAGTGCAAATTATATAATCCATCAGCTGTAAAAGGTTTTTCTGGAAGCGAAGCACCCAAGCCTTCAATGAGGGGCCGACTATCGGGGGTATCGTTAAAATCGCCCATGATGATTATGCGGGCATCGGGGTGAAACAACTTTATGGAATCGACCTTTTGCCTTACCAACTTTCCTGCTGCAATTCGGCCCGGTTCGCTAACCAATGCTCCGCCATACTTTGATGGCCAGTGATTTACAAAAACATGAAGTGTATCGAGACCGCCGATAATACCACGTGCATAGAGTATATCGCGCGTTGCGCGATCGGGGTTATCGGGAAATGAAACCCTAAAGAAATGCTCCTCCTCAACGGTAAACTGATCGGGTCGGTAAATTAATGCAACATCTATGCCCCTAGCATCTGGTGATTCGCGATGTACAATTTGATAGTCAAATTTAGAAAGTGGAGTATGCTTTGTTATCCTCTCAATCACAAACCTATTCTCAATTTCGCAAAAGCCGACCATTGTGGGTGGTTCCCACTCGCCAACGGCAGTAATAACCTTATATATATTGTTAACCTTATCGGTCATCTTGCGCCAAGTCCAATAGCGCGAGCCTTCAGCAGTAAATTCATCATCATTCTTGAGGCTATCATTAAACGGATCGAACAAATTCTCTACGTTATAGAACATTAATCTATACCTGTCCTGTGCAAGTAATCCGTCAGAAAGTAGATTTAATGATATTAAAAGGATGGTAAAGGGAATTACCATACGATTAGAGGCTTTTAATAAATTCATTATGAATAGTATTAATTAGTGGTATAGGGCACAAACAAATCTTATTTGCACACGTCAAATATATTAAGAATTTTGTGATTGACCAGCTTACTCCTCTTCCTCTACCCACTCGTATGCACCCATATCCGGGCCACTATCGGAAATGCGACTAACATTATTCAAATCAAAGGGGTACATCAACGCAAATTCCATTAAGCCAGCATCAATGGCAGGACTTTTTGATTCGAGTTTAAATTTCTGTTTGTAAGGATCGATAAATAGAGGGTTATCATTAAAAACATTTACGAAGCTTATATTTTCAGGTATATTTTCAAGCCGTATCAAAGAGTTTTCGAAATGATAAATAAACGGTGCGTTAATCTGCTGGCCAGGGTATGAATCGACCAACTCAACTTCGTTAGATCTAGAGCCATAAATTATAGAATTAGTAAATGAAGCCTTTTCCAACCCATATTCTGCTATTTCAATATCTCCTGATTCTGTTTGGTATAGATAATAATTTGCAAGTAAAACTGCGGGCCCAGTTCTGCTAACGTATTGCCCCCAATAGTTTGCAATTGTACAATGAGAAAAACTATAGCTTCCGCCAGCCAATGATAAGCATATCTCTTTAGCGTTGGAAAAAAGGCAATTACCCGACTCAATGCTTGCTCCTCGGGCATCAATTGCCACATAACTCATGTTTTTTATTACTGAGTTATCTATGGTAAGTGTCTGAAATTCAGTATTAGCGTAGGGATATATATTGATGCCCGCAATAGCATTTGCAATAACAGCCCAATTAATTGTATTACTATGACTAGATGGTGTGAGCCAAATCCCCCCCCATTGTCCAGGCTTATCTCTGTAAAAGGCTTCCAACCTGTCACCTTCAAAAATCACGGGATTTTCAGGATGACCATTTACCGTAATTTTACCATCAACATAGAGCCATGCCTGATTATGAAAATGCAATCTTGCACCCGGTTCAATAGTTAACTCAACGCCAGGGTATACCCATAAATAATTATAAATCAGGTATGGCTTATCTGCAGTAAAGGTGGTTGATGCAAATAGGGTATCTGTATTAAAAAGATGCACATCCTGACCCCAGCTTATGAGTTTCACATCCTGAATATT
>Ga0265295_1000806_pt1 | contig 59317 bp, 55 predicted proteins | sample Munlansysbiofilm_FD_192503 | JGI IMG/M metagenome (GOLD analysis project Ga0265295, IMG submission 192503) | Leachate microbial communities from a municipal landfill in Southern Ontario, Canada - Methane capture system biofilm | ecosystem: Engineered > Solid waste > Landfill > Unclassified ... | reverse complement strand
AAGTTTAAAAAAGATATTTTTTAGCTGTGACGTAGTTGTTGTTGACACTAAAAAAATTCCGGATTATCACTCTCCGAATAATGAGCCATATCCTGAAACAGCGTCGGCATTCCGGAATCTGATTGCCACTCTGCCTCAGCCATGACGAGTAACCTTTGTGACATATTCAGCCGATTTACAAAAAATCAATCTTTCAGGGATCAAGGCGTTAAACGGCTTTGAGAAGTACTTTTTCATGAAGAGCCCGTATCAGAACAACAAGGCGTATGAACCTTTTTCAGGGTTTCATGCGCCTTGTCTTTTTCCTGGGATGTTGGTCTCTGGTACAGGGCTCAGACCCTTGCAACATACAGCATGATGCGTATTGGTCCCATGGTAAACCACTTCATACTGTGAAATTGGTGTTTGGAGCGGTATGAGTCCAGTGCTTCTGCCATCGACAGAACAGAAAAGGCAGGACAGACATCAGATGCCTGCCCCGCCAGATGTGAAAGAAACAGCAATGAAAATATTTAAAAAAAACCTACACCATCAGGGGATGTCTGTCACCTGAATCCAGAGCACCGCTTCCTGGGCCAGGCCCTTGTCCTTGTAGCTGTCCTCGGGTCCGACACCCAGGGCGGCAATCCCCCACCATCCTGCCTTGGGCAGGCCGATGGTGAATTCGCCATTGGCGTTGGCGCGGATGCCCATGGCCTCAAAGGCGGGATGGGGGGCTTTGATTTTCGGGGTTTTGCCAAAGGCGTTTTTGGCCATGTCTGGCTCATGGTTGAGGTATTCCACCTCAATTTCCGCATGGGGAACGGGCTTGCCGTTGGCCATGACAACGCCTCTGAAAACACCGCCGGTCCAGTTGGCATAGGGCTTGTCCAGGGGAACGATTTCCGCAGGAAGGCCAACAGGCACATGCCAGTTTCCGGGTACACCGCCTACGTTCATGATCATTTTGGTGAACTGCTGGATGTATTCCTCATCGGCTTTTTCGTAGTAGGGGGTGGGCACCAGCACAAACATGTAATCCCCCATGGAGCGCATGACGCTGGCGGGCAGTTTGGCTTCAAAGGCTTTGCCCTTGCCCTCAAGGCTCGTCCAGGAGATTTCTTTAAGGTATTGTTTCAGATCCGTTTTTTTGGCTTCCCCTTCTTCTCCGCGCTGGTGGATGACATAGAACTCCTGTACGGGCTCCATGTTCATGGTGTGTTCTGCGCTGAAGGGATGGGTGAAGACCAGTTTCAGCTCCTGGGCTCCACCCCGCTCCAGAGCGCTCTGGGGCGTGTAGATCATCTGAAAATGGGCAAAGGCCGGGGCTGCGGTCAGAAGGCCCAGAAGACCGGCTGTAAGGAGTCCATTTTTCAAGGTTCTTTTTTTCATTGTTCTTTTCCTCATGAGGCTTTGGGGTAAGATGAACGCCGCATCCAACCCCTCTCATCCATGGGTGCGGGAGCGGCGTGCTTTAAAACCGTATCACTCGAAAATCTGGGAGCCCTGGATTTCAATCTGATGGCCTTCGCCGCCATCAAACACCACGGAATAGGGGCCTTCGGGTTTTTTGAACTCAATGTCGCTGGTGCGGGACAGGGCCAGCCTCTGGATTTCCTTTCCCTCACCGTTTTTCACGATGATGGCCGTGCCTGCTGCGGAAGAGCCATCGGAAAAGCCGCCTTCGCAGAAAAGGGTGCCGTCTCCGTTGTCAACACAGGAAAAAAGGGGGGTATGGGCCAGGGCAGCCAAGGGCAGGGCCAGAAGTCCAAGGGTTAAAGGAAGGATGAATTTTTTTTTCATGATCGTGAGCCTCCATTTTTTTATTCTTCAGAATGAGTATTTAAAACCTGCACTTTTTTATGCATGCCAAAGACTTTAAAGATGTTTCCGCATCCAGGCACACGTCTTCATCTTTTGTTTTTGTCCCTGACTGCTTATCTGTTTTGGGAAGGCTCTTTTTCTTTTTCGCCTTCCTTTTCACATCCCTTTTCTTCCGGCAGCACAATGCCCAGTCGGTTGTGACCGCAGGGACCGTTTCCGGCCGAGGGACAGGAATCGCAGGAGCAGCCTTTTTTCCGGAAAAAAGTCCGCCAGAGATAAAAACAGGCCCATCCGATGAGAAGAAAAAGAATGAGATATTCCCAGAGCATGTCAGCCCCTCCCTTCCCTGAGTGCGGCCTCTGCCTCAGTCCATGCCGGGTCTTTCACAAAGGAAAGGGCAATGGCCGTGAGCAGGGCGAGGATGTAAAAGGCAGCCATGGCCTGAATGCCGCTGAGTCCGAAGGCAGAACCTAAGGTGAACACGGCACTTGCGATGGCAAGGCCGAAGGCCGTTGGAAAGACGATGGAAAAGATCATCCATTTGTAGGAGCCGGTTTGCACCTTGATCATGATGGTGGCCGCAAGGCAGGGCGGATACAGGGCAAAGAACAGGATAAGGGCCAGGGCGTGGAGAGGCGTGTTGCCCTGGCTCTCCCCTTCTCGCCCCATGCGGGCTTCCAGAGCGAGATTTTCATCGGCACCCTGCTGGAAAAGAACGCCCAAGGTGGCCACACTGGATTCCCTTGCCGCAAAGGAGCTGATGAGGGCCACATTCACCTTCCAGTCGAACCCGGCAAAGCGGGTGACGGGTTCCAGCGCCCGGCCCAGGCTGCCAAAGTAACTGTATACAATGGTGTCTTCCCGGATGGCGGCCCGGAGTCTGCCCCGTTCGCTGGTGAGATTGCGCAGTTCCCGGTTAATGGCTCGGGCTTCTCCGGTTCTGGGGCGCAGGAGGGGGAAAAGCTCGGGATGCAGGGCTTCGTACCGGACATCCACAGCCTGGGAAGCCTCCTGGGAAGAGGCGGCCAGCTTGGCGTCCCGGTAGGTGCCTGCGATGTTGAGAAAGGAGAGCACCTGGCTTTCCGTTTCAAGGAGGGGGGCAAAGTCCGTGCCCGCCACCGTTTTTTTGAATTCTGCCATGGCCTGGGCCATGTCCGCCTCATAGCGGGCCATGCGTTCTTCCGGAACCCCTGGAAACTGCAGGAGCACATAAACGCAGACCGCAACGGCAATGACGATGGTGCCTACCTTTTTGATGTACTCCCAGGTGCGGTCAAAGGCCCTGCGGAGAACGCCGGTGAGGGTGGGCAGGTGGTAATTGGGCATTTCCATGACAAAGGGAGCGGTTTCCTGGCCCCGGAGTATGGTGAGGGTGAGGAGCTTGGCCACGATCAGGGCCATGATGATGGTGATGGTGGAGATAAAGAGCATGACCCAGGACTGATGGGCCGCAAAATAGATGTTCACCAGGAGGGTGTAGAGGGGGATCTTGGCCAGACAGTTCATGTAGGGCACGGTAAGGATGGTGGCCATGCGGGAGCGCTCGTCGGGAATGCCCTTGGTGGCCATGATGCCCGGTACGGCGCATCCTCCGGTGAAGACCCCCCCCAGAATAAAGGGCAGAGTAGATTGGCCATGGAGGCCAAAGCTCTGGAACACGCGGTCGATGATGAAGGCGATGCGGGCCATGTAGCCCGAATCTTCCAGGATGGCGATAAGGGCAAAGAGAATGAGGAAGATGGGCACATAATTTAAAAGGGTGTTGACGCTGTCCACCATCCAGAGGGAAAGGGAGCGGATCAGGGTATCCTGCAGAAGGCCTGGGTCCGGCAACAGCCCCGCCACCGCAGCCCGCACCCAGGCCAGGGCCGGCCAGGTGATGTGGGTGAGCTTGTAGCCCTGCACAATGGAAAGTTCATAAATCATATACACGGTGAACACGAGAAAGAAGGGAGCCAGCCCCCGGTGCAGGAGAAAGCGATCAATTTTTTCGGAAACGTGGACCTTCCCGACATCCGTCCTTTCCACGCATTGGGCCACAAGGGCGCAGGCAAGCTGATCCCGGCATCCCACGATATGATCGGAAGGAGAGATACCGGTTTCAGCCTCAAAGGCATCTGCGGCTGCGCGGGCCTGGGCCAGGACCGCATCCGGTGTCCCATGATACTGGCGGAGCAGGCGCGTGGCCTCGCTGTCTCCTTCAAGGAGGCGTACGGCCAGCCAGCGCAGGGGCAGCCTGCCTTCCAGAGAGGCGGAGGCCTTGAGCAGGGCATGAATTTTTTCAATCCAGGGCTCCAGAACGCCATAGGCAATGCCCAGTCTCTTCTGGGGGGCGGTTGTCTGTGCGCTCTGACGGATGGCCTGGCGCAGCTCCGCCTTGCCCCTGCCCTTGCGACCAATGGTGGGGATGACGGGGATGCCAAGCTTGTGGGAAAGGGTTTGCGCATCCACATGGCAGCCCCTGGATTTGGCCACATCCACCATGTTGAGGGCCATCACCACGGGAAATCCCATCTCCAGCACCTGAAAGGTGAAGTAGAGTCCCCGCCGGAGACTGGAGGCGTCGATCACGTTCACGATGACTTCGGGCTTTTCCTGAAGCAGAAAATCCCGGGCCACCCGTTCTTCCATGGAAAAGGAACTCAGGCTGTAGGTTCCTGGAAGATCCACCACCTCCACCCTGCCTTCTTTATCCCTGTAGCTGCCCACCTTTTTATCCACGGTCACGCCGGGATAGTTGGCGATGTGCTGGCTGGCTCCGGTGAGCATGTTAAAAAGGGTGGATTTACCGGCGTTCTGCTGACCGGCAAGGGCGATGATGATGTTGCTTGCACTGGATACCATGATGACCTTCAAATGAAAAATCAGGCGGTCTGAACTTCGATGAGGGCGGCTTCCCGTTTGCGCAGGGTGACATAATAGTCCCCAAGCCGCATCTCCAGGGGGTCACCCAGGGTGGCGCAGCGCACCATCTCCACTTCCATGTTGGGTACAAAGCCGAGGTCGAGAAGGCGCTGTCGCACGGCCCCATCGGCCTTGTGTCTGCGGATGCGGCAGCGGCAGCCTTTGGTCACCTGGGTCAGCACCAGGGAGGATTTATCCGGATGTTCCGGGGGGATGCTGCAAGGGTGTTCACCGTTTTTTTTCTTTCTGCCCATGGAATAAAACATTTGTCAGATCCTTTTTGTTTTCCTGAAACAAAAATATTGTTCGCAGGAACGGACGTTTCCTGGGTTCGGGATTGGGATACTCCATGTCGTGCAAGGGACCCCATGAGTTTTTCCCTTGAATATGCGAGGCTTTTTACCAGGCCTGCGGATGTTCCCATGGAGAGTAAAGGTTAACTTGTACTCTTTAAGCTCCATGTAAACAGGTTTGGAGAACCTAAAATGATGAAAAGGAAAAGTCAAGATTTTTTGAGGGGTTTCTATAATTTTTGCCAGGCGAAAAAAATGGGAAGACTCCCCGCACCCCGAAGGGGGGGAGTCGTTGGGTCTGATGATGATCAGGGCAGGATTTCTTCCTTGAGAAGGCAGCAGGCAATGCGGTAGGCTGGCGTTCCGTCTTCCAGGTAACGGAGATTTTCCCCCTGCACCAGGCGGTTCATGACGCAGCCTTCGGGAATCCGGAGAGGGAAGAAATGGGCTTCATGGAGGGGAGGCCTTGGGACGAGAACGTTTTCCCGGATTTCGAAGGCATGGATGGGGTAATCCTCACACAGGGGGCAGCGGTAAACCCGGCCGTTGGGGAAAACAAAAAAATTGTCCGCCACAAGGCCTGCACATTCAAAGGCCTCTTCCGGATTGAGAAAGACCTTGGGCCAAGTCACGCCAATGCCAAGGGAGGCCACTTCCCGGGCCACCTGGGGCACAAGGGAAGTCCAGATTTCCCGGGTCACCTGCCTTTGTCCCGGATCCTGTACGGAATTGCCGCGCATGCCCAGAACCTGGATGAAAAAACGGCGGATTCCCAGATCCTTTAAAAGCAGGGGCATTTTTTCAAGCTCGTGGATATTTTCTTCGCTTACCGTGTAGATGAGACTTGTGGCAAAGCCTTTTTCTGCGGCCCTGCGGGCATTTTTTGTGCAGATCTCAAAAACGCCCTGTCCCCGGATGGCGTCACAGGTTTTTGCTGTGGCCCCATCCAGGCTGAAGCTGAAAAAATCCACATCCTGAGGAGTCACCTTTTCCAGAATGTTGTGAAAGAGATAGCCGTTGGAATCAATGGTGATGGAAGCATAGCCCATCTCCCTTGCGGCTTTCACAGCCCGGCTGAGATCCGGATGCAGGGTGGGTTCGCCGCCAAGGAAAATGACATTGGCGGTTTTGTTGTTCCGGACAAAAAGGGCGAGCCAGGTTTCCATGGTTGCGAGGGAAAGGGTGTTGGCACCGTGCTGGTCTTTACGGATATAGCAATGGCGGCAGGAGAGATTGCAGGCGGTGAGGATATGGAAAAAAAGATTGGTGGCCTGGGCTTGGAAGGCAACGGTTTTCTGTTTCATTTCTTTTCATCCAGACGGTTCTTCAGGGTTTCGGTTTCTTCCTTAGCCCTGACCAGCTCTTCGTTGGCCAGCCGCAGTCGGGCGGAAAGGTATTCGGCAAAAATCTTATAAAGCAGGAGGAGAAAATCCATCTGGGCATCGCCACTCTCTTCCCCTGCGACCCGCACGCCTGCGCTGGTGTCCACCGCAAGGCAGACGGTTGAGCCCATGGCCACCACGTCAGCACTGCGATCCCTCTTGTCAATGAGCCGCATTTCACCGAAAATATCCCCCATCCGATGGATTCGGGAAATTTCATGCCCGGATTTCTGGATGCGCACGCTGCCTGCAAGGAGGAAATAGAGCCAGGGATCCTGATCCCCATCCCGGATAATGAATTCTCCGTCCTCATATTCACGGATTTTGCTGAGCCGCAGAAGGCGGGCAAGGCTGCGGACCTCAAAGTGACGCAGGGCTGGAATCTGCATGAGTTTCTGGATGTTTTCGATATTATCTTTGAGATACCGGCTTTCGATCATGGAGGCTTCCTTCCTGTGAATTTTCACGGTTCCAAAGGCCTTCAGAAGATAACTTTTAAGAATCCGCCTGTCCAGACGGATGTTTCCGGCCAGACGGGAACATTCCAGGGAAAGAAGGCCAGAAAAGGAAAAAAATGATGCAGGAAGAAAAAGGATTTTTCATGCAGCCCCTCACCATTGATCTGCCATCCTGGGTCCAGGATAGGGTGGATGCTTCCAGAATCTACGCCTCGGATGCGGAAAAAATGGAGCTTGCCCTTTGGCTTGCGCGGGAAAATGTTCTGGCGGAAACGGGCGGCCCCTTTGGGTCTGCCATTTTCGATGACACGGAGGGCCGGTTGCTGGGGGTGGGCGTCAACCGGGTGGTGCCCCTGAACAATGCCACCCTGCATGGAGAGATGGTGGCCATCATGATGGCTCAGAAGGCCCTGGCTTCCTTTACCCTGCATGCAGCGGGCAGGAAGAGAAGCCTTTTCACGTCCTGCGAACCCTGCGCCATGTGTCTGGGTGCGATTTTATGGAGCGGAGTGAGCCGTGTGGTCTGTGCTGCAGGAGCAAAGGAGGCCCGGGCCATCGGTTTTGACGAAGGCCCGGTTTTTGATGCGTCCTATGCCTACCTGGAAAAGGCAGGCATAGAGGTGGTGCGTAACTTCTGCAAAGAGGAGGGAGAAAACGTGCTGGCTCTGTACAAGCAAAAGGGCGGAACCATTTACAATGGCAGGGATGCCCAATAAGAAGGAGGCCCATCACAGGGCGGACTGGATGCTCATCTGTTTTCTCAGGTAATAATCATAACTGCCCTCATAGGGTATCATCTGACCATGGTCGATCTCAAAGACCCGGCTCACCAGGGATCGGAGGAAATGGCGGTCATGGCTTACGATCACCACCGTTCCCTGAAAACCCTGGAGGGCCTCCAGAAGGATTTCCCGTGACTGGATGTCGAGGTGGTTGGTGGGCTCATCCAGAATGAGAAAGTTCAGGGGCCGGGCGAGGAGGGTGGCCAGAACCACCCGGCTTTTCTCGCCTCCGGAGAGTTTGTCGATCCTCTTGTGTACATCATCTCCCTGGAAGAGGAAGGCCGCGCAGAGGTTGCGGATGACGCCCAATCCTGCCGTGGGCAGGGCGTCCTGCACCGTTTCCAGCACGGTTTTTTCCGGGCTGAGAATGTCCATGGCGTGCTGACTGAAGTAGCCCATGTGCACGTTGGCTCCGATGGTGACCGTTCCCGTACTGGCTTCTGTGCGACCGGCCAGCACCTGAAGAAAGGTGGATTTTCCAGCACCGTTCACCCCCACCACAGCCACCTTTTCTCCCCTGCGGATCATGCCGGAAATGCCCCCGAAAACGGAATGTTCCGTACCTTCAGGGGTTTGCCAGACCTTGCCCAGCTGCACCATGGCTACCACGTCGTCCCCGGATCGGGGGGGTTCCGCAAACTCAAATTTCACCCTTTTTTGTTCCGGCGGCAGCACAATGCGTTCGATCTTTTCGAGCTTTTTCACGCGGGATTGCACCTGGGCCGCGTGGGAGGCCCTTGCCGCAAATTTTGCAATGAACTCCTCTTCCTTGGCCAGCATGTCCTGCTGGCGCTTGAAACTGGCTTCCAGCTGTTCCCGGCGGATTTCCCGTTCCTTCACGTAAAAATCATAGTTTCCGGAATAGGTGGTGGCCGTACCATTGCCGATCTCAATGATGCGGGAGACAATGCGGTTCATGAAATCCTGGTCATGGCAGGTCATGAGCAGAGCCCCCTTGAAGGAAGAGGCCAGCCAGTTTTCCAGCCAGAGAATGGATTCCAGGTCCAGATGGTTGGTGGGCTCATCCAGAAGCAGCACATCGGGCTGGGTGGTGAGAATTTTGGCAAGGGCGATGCGCATCTTCCATCCCCCGCTGAATGCCTCCACAGGACGGTGATAGGCATCCGGCCCGATGCCAAGACCCGTGAGTACGGCCTGAGCCCGGGATTCCAGATCATAGCCGCCCTGATGCTCAAAATTTTCCACAGCCTCGCCGTAGCGCTCCAGAAGCTCTGCCAGGGAATTGTCGTCCATGGGTTCTGCCATGGCCGCTTCCATGCTCCGGATTTTCTCACCCAGCGTCACCACATCCCCCACAGCGGCCATTACCTCCTCCAGGGCACTGCGGCCTGCCATATCCCCCACATCCTGGGAAAAATAACCGATTCGGGTTTTAGGACTGCGGGTGATTTCTCCCCCATCGGGGCTTTCTTCGCCCATGATGAGGCGGAAGATGGTGGTTTTTCCCGCGCCATTGGGGCCCACAAGGCCGGTTCGGGTTCCGGGAAGGATCTGAAGGCTTGCGTTGTCAAAGAGAATCTGGCTGCCATGCTGCCGCGAGATGCGGTTTAAGTGAATCATAAAAAACTCCTAAAGATACGACTGCATCCGGAAAGGAAGGGCCGTTTGTGCATTCTGCCGGAAGATATAACCCAGGCCGTCTGGGGGTGAAAAAAACCTGGATGGGATACCACGTCATGCCGGGGCTTTCAAACAGATATGCGGATTTCTTCTTTTTTTATCTTGTGTGGTAGTTGTTTTCGGAAGGAGGCTTGCCTATGGTGCTGCAACGCCAGCGCCCATGGGGCCTGGTCAGGGCATCCACCGTTTTTTAAAGAAAGGCCTTTTTCGGCATGGAAATTCAGAAAACCACCCTCTTTGACACCCCCGTCCTTAACACCCTGCTCTGGCTGTTTGCCAGCTTTATCCTTTGGATCTGCGGATGGAAAATTGAAGGCGATGTGCCCAGAGAAGAAAAAAAAATGGTCATGATCGCTGCTCCCCACACTTCCAATTGGGATTTTTTCTGGACTCTGCTTCTGGCCTTAAAAATGCGGCTGAAGGTGTATATGACAGGTAAAAAGGAGCTGACGGAAAAACCCATGGGTTTTATGCTGAAATGGATGGGCCTTGTCCCCATTGACCGCAGTCAGCGGAAAAACACCGTAAAACTTGCCGTAGAAATTTTTGATGCTGCAGACAAAATGGTTCTCATCATTCCGCCTTCAGGCACCCGCAGCAAGGTTTCTCAATGGAAAACGGGTTTTTACCACATCGCACAGGGGGCAGGCGTACCCATCGGTCTGGGTTTTTTGGATTATGCCACCAAAACCGGCGGCATGGGCATGATCCTGCGCCCCACAGGGGACATGGCGGCAGACATGGAAACCATCCGGGCGTTTTACAGTACCAAAACGGGCAAGTATCCGGAAAAGGCCTTTGGCGGTACCTCCCGTGACACAGAGGGCCCGGGTCCCCTCTGATTCCCTTTGCGCGAAAAACTAAATGCATGCCAGACCCTAAAGGGTTCTGGCATGCATTCTTTTATTCTTCAGTAAAGCGTATTCCCTGATAAGGCTTTTTTGTCCCTGAGCGTTTCTATCTGTTTTTTGTCAGGAGACCTTTTCTCCCTCACCATCCACGCAGACCACGCAGTAGGTATAGGCCTCGCCCGTATCAAACCAGTTTTCAAAACGCCCCAGCTCTTTGCCGCCCAGAAGTTTGAAATTTTTTAAGGAGCCATTTCCCCGAAAATGCCCCCCCACCTTACGGAATCCGGCAGCCTTTACCGCGTCGAGAAAGGCGCGGAGCAGTTTTTTTCCGAATCCCTGGTTCTGGAATTCCGGCAGAGTGACGATATTAAAAAGGTAAATCAGATCCTCCACGCTCTCATGGACTTCATGGAGCTTCAGGGTTTCACAGGCGTCCTTGCAGGGGCGGAATCCAACCACATTGCCCACATACGCGTTCTGGAAAAGGGCCACAAGGCCGAGGCTGTCTTTTTTTTGCAGGGCTTCCAGATAGCCTTCCGCAGACTCCCGGATGTTTTCTGGAAAAATTTCTTCTGAAGTGAGAATGTTCTGTTCAAATACGGAGAAATTTTCTGCTGTGAGTGGAACGAAATCAAGCATGGGCTCAGCCTTCCTCCTGACCGGGAAAATAGCAGATGCGGATGGAGTCCGCAGCTCTTTCCCCCCGCGCGATACGGAGAGCGGTTTCCATATGTTCCTTTGAAATAAGGCCTGCAAGGGGTTGGGGTACCTTGTCAAAAAAGCCAAAGGCTTCGGCCAGCTGGGTATCCCAGCGATCCGCATGGCGCATCAGGTCGTCGGGGAGAACCCGGTTGCGTTCACACCCGAATTCGGGCAGGCAGTCAAAGGGTTCAATAATATTGAAAAAACCGTAATCATTGGTGAGTTGCTGGCCTGCGGCAATGTCCGTCACAGCAAGTTCAAAGCCGTAGGGTGTGAGAATGCAGGTGGGCAGAAAACTGTGATTGACAAAGCGGGTGTTGTCCCAGCAGAAAACCCAGCGGCCCTGGCGGTCCCGGAAGCAGTAAGTCTCCAGGATTTCCTGATAAACAGGCTCTAGGGCGCGTACTTCCGTTTCCGTAAAAACCCGGTCGAAACGGTCCTGCACCCAGACCACGGTTCCTTTGGGAATGGGTTGGGTTGCAAAAACCCCCCGGCCGATCTGTTCATTGATAAAGCGTACTTCCGTATGGGGGTGCAGCATGGATTTTCGGTTTCCTTCTTGGGCGTGTGGGGGGATGGAAACGGGGGGCGGCGAAAGGGAAATCCGCCTGCTTTTCACCGTCTTTGGGCAGATCTACATAGACCGGAAACCCAAGTCAAGATGCAAGAACGATGTTTTATTAAAAAATCAATATTTACAAATATTTATATCTTGATTTTATGGTGGATGCCCCTATGTTTCCCCCAAGGATTCGGGAAAGGAGACCCCCATGAAATACAAGACAGGCCTTATGGTTTTTTTCTGTGTACTGCATGCGGCATCGCTTCTCCATGCCGGAGATCTGCGGCCCTTATCCGAAGGAGAAATGGCGAGCTGCAATGCCAGCGCGGCCTTTGCTTTTTTACCGGAACAAGGGGTAAAGTCAGAAGATAAGGATTTTTTTCTCGGAAAGCTGTTGTTTTCAGCCGAGGTTTCCGGCGGAGAAACCCGGCATGTTTCCGGAACGGCAAGGCTGGAAGGGGATCGCTGGGTTCTTGAGGATTATACCCTGGTTACGCCCGCAAGAACCTACGCACGGATCCGACCCAGGGGGATGGACACGGGGCCGGATTTCGGAACACTTCATATGGGAGAGCGAAGGATGACGGTGACAGGCTTCATCAGGTTTTCCCATAGTCCCTGATGTGCACTTTTGAAAACAGGATTTTCCGGTTATATAGGGAGAATGGCGGCGCAGGAGCCGAAAAGATTCTTAAAATGCGGCCCTTTGTCTCCGCCCGGACCCCGGAAAACCATTTTTCTTCCATCATTCAAGGAGAGCCCATGCCCATTATCACCATTGCCCTGAAAGAGGGGCGCAGCCAGGAGCAGAAAGCCAAGGTCGCCCAGGAAATCACCCGTATCGTTGCGGAAAACATGGATGTGGATCCTTCCAAAATCTGGATTCGCTTTGACGATTTTTCGCCCAAAGATTTTGCCACAGCTGGAAAGCTCCACGGGTGAGGCCTGTTTTTTAAGCACCTGAATTTTCACAAACCGGAAAAAATTCCATGGAAGAAGAGAAACAAAAGGATGTTTTTATCCAGAATTGCCGGGTGGCTTACTCGGATGTGGGGATGGACGGCTGCCTGAAACCCGTGGCCGCTCTGAACTTCTGCCAGGATGTGGCCAGCCGCCATGCCTTTGCTTTAGGGGTTTCCGCCCTGCACATGGAGGCCTGGAATAAGATCTGGGTGGTGCATCGCTACCATTTTGATTTTTATCGTTTTCCTCGCTGGGATGAGATTTTTTCCATTCGTTCCTGGCGTGCACCTGTCCGGCGGCTTTATGAAATGCGGCGTTTTGTCTTTCTGGATGCCCATGAAAAGCCTCTCATGGAAAGTACCTGCGCCTGGGTGCTGGTGGACAGAAAAACCGGGAAACCCGCCAGGCTGGACCGCGCCATGCCCGCCCATCTCTGCGCAGGAGAGGTGGATATTCCCTTTGATTTTGAGGATATTCCCCCGCCGGATTCCCAGGCGGAGCGTCTTTGTTTTCAGGTACTCCAGGATGACATGGACTACAACCGCCATGCCAACAACGCGGCTTATCTGAGATGGGCCATGGAAGCCCTGCCACCCGCACGGCTTTTTCCCTGCTGTATCCGGAAGCTCGATATCCGCTATCACCATGACATCGGACCACTGGAAAGCCTTGAGGTGCAAACCTCAAGGCAAGAACATGCTGAAAGGAAAGAAACCTGGATCCAGGCCATCCGTCATGGGGATACGGGAAGCCTGCTTGCGGGGCTTCGCATGGAACTTGCCTTTTGATCCTTTGGAAATCCCACAAAACTCCCCAGTAGCTCTGAAAACAGGATCCGGGTCCTTCCTTGCATGCAGGAAGCGACCCGGATCTTTATTTTAAAGCCTGAGGAATGGGAGAAGGTTTTCTATACGGCCCGACCTGCGGCATAGCCCTGATGTACGGCATCAAAGGCAAGGCCGATCTTGGCCGCATCCCCCACCACGGTGCAGGAAATGTTCAGGGCCTCGATGTCCGCCTTCAGGGCGGAAACGGGTCGTGAGCCTGCGGCCAGCACCACGGAATCCGCAGGAATCAGCTCCAGGCCATCCTTGCCTTCCACCTTGACGCCCTCTTTTGTGATTTCAAGGGCTTTGGTGGTCACATCCGTTCGGATGCCGATACGTTGCATTTCCTGAAGCATGGTCCAGCGGGTGGATTTACCGATGTCTTTTCCAACAGACTGGGTCATTTCAATGAGGGTCACGTTCTTTGTTCCCTTTGTGGCCAGCTCATAGAGTTTTTCCACATCATCGGCCCTGTTTACAAAGAGGAATTTCAGCTCCTCTCCGGAAAGGGTTCCCTTTTCCCCAAGGAAGATGGCCGTTTCCACACCCACGGCCCCACCACCGATAATGACCACGTCCTTGCCCGTATGAGCCCGGTCTTCCAGCACATCCCAGGCCTGAACCACATGGGGAAGGTTGGCACCGGGAATGGGAGGACAAAGGGGTTCGGCACCCGTGGCAAGAATCACGGCATCGGGTTTTTCCCTTTCCAGAAGAGCCTTATCCACAGGGGTTTTCAGCATCACCCGGATATTGTTCACCTGCACCTGAACGGCGAGATCCTTCGCCAGTTCCGCAAACTCTTCCCGACCCGGAGGCGCCGCAGCCAGGTAAAGCTGACCCCCCAAACGACCTGAGGCTTCAAAGAGGGTCACATTGTGGCCCTTTTCGTGGGCCGCCAGGGCAGCGCACATGCCCGCAGCACCGCCGCCGATGACAAAGATCTTTTTCGGCGTGTTCGTCGTGACGGGAGCCATTTTAAATTCATAGCCCGCCCTGGGGTTGCAGAGACATTCCACATGCTTGAACTTGAAAAGGTTGTCAAAGCAGCCCTGGGCGCAGGCAATGCAGTGGATGATCTCGTTTTCCCGGCCCTCTTCCGCTTTTTTGGGCAGAAAGGCATCGGCAATGAGGCTGCGGCCCATGGCCACCATATCGCACATGTCGTCGGCAATGAGTCTTCTGGCATCCTTAGGATCGTTGATGCGGTGGCTGGCGATGACGGGAACCTTCACCACTTCTTTAATGCCCCGGGCGAGGTAGGCGTAAACCCCTCTGGGAACACTGGTGACGATCTGGGGAATGCGGGCCTCATGCCAGCCCACATTGATGCAGATGGCATCCACCAGGCCGGAGTCGGAGAGTTTGCGGGCATACTCCCTCAGCTCCACCCGGCCCATGCCCTCGGGCATGAGGTCGTTTCCGTTCATGCGCACCACCACGGGGAAATCCGGGCCCACGGTTTTGCGGATGGCAGCGAAGATTGCCATGGCAAAGCGGCAGCGGTTTTCAAAGGACCCGCCGTATTCATCTTCCCGTTTGTTGGTGAGGGGGGAAAGAAACTCACTGATGAGGTAGCCCGTACCGCTGAGGATCTCCACCCCGTCGTATCCTGCGGCCTTGACCCTTCCTGCGGCTGCGGCAAAATCAGCGACGGTCTGGTCGATGTCTTCCTTTGTCATGGCTCTGGGCACTTCACGGGTCAGGTTGGAGGCAATGGCCGAAGGAGCCACAGGCTGCTTACCATTGAGGAGCATGGAGTGGTTGTAGCGGCCTGCATGGTTGAGCTGCACCAGGGCACGGGCTCCTCCGGCCTTGATGGCATCAGCCAGTTTTTTGAGGCCGGGAATGTGGGCGTCCTCATGGGCGCCGATGTGGCTGACATTGGCGGAGAGTTCGTTGACCGAGGCATAGCCCACACAGATGGCCCCTGCCCCGCCCCTGGCCCTTTCCGCATAAAAGGCCGTCACCTGCTCGGAAACCTCATAGTTTTCACACATGGCAAGGTGCATGGCGGGCATGTAGATGCGGTTTTTTACCGTCATACCGCCGATCTGGATGGGCTGGAAAAGAGGGTCGATACCACGGATCTTGGTCGTCATGCTGCCTCCTTGGGAAAAGTTTTGTATACAAAATTTTTAAAGGTTACTGATTCAAACCCCATGGCGTTCATGGAGTTTATGGATTTCAATTTTGTTCCTGTGAACCAGTTTTGATGAAAGAGGGACAATGTGAAACCTGACGCTCTAATAGCTTGCACACTAACTAAATCCCATTTCAAAAAAGCCGTCAAGTTTTTCTTGTAAAAATTTGCCTTTGCCTTTGAAAAACAAGGCTTTCCAGAATGCGTTTCCGAATAGGGGAGCAGCCGTTGCCGATCAGGGAAGGCAGGGTCGTCAACAAGGCCCTCCTGGATACACCGTTCCTTTCTCCTGCGTTTTCTAAAAAACTCAAAAACATATTTTTCTTTCTCAATATAAAAACAGGCCACGTTACGATCCTTTTTAGGGTCACAAACATGGATTTTCTCCATTTTTCTTTCAAAAACAATCAAAATTATACATTCATTCAATTCATTTCCCCAGGGGATGAAAAAGTATTTGCTATGTACGCAAACATTTGATCTACAATAAATCACATTCCGCACAGCACAGACCTTATTCTTTTATGAACGCACCCAATGAAAGGATTCTCCATGGATTTCAACCTATCTCCCTTTGAAAAAATGGTTCAGAAAACCGCCAAGGATTTCTGTGAAAAAGAAGTTACCAAAATTGATGCCTATATGGCCGAGCACAAGGATTATCCTCCCGACCTTCTCCAGCGTTTCGCCAAGGCAAGGCTGCTGGGCATGGATGTACCCAAGGAGTTTGGCGGTATCGGCAGCACCAACTTCAATCTCATCCTTTTTGCCGAAGAACTCGGCAAGACCGGCTCCACCTGCATGCTGCCCTTTTTCATGAACAATTCTGTGGCCGAAACCATCTGTCACTGGGGTACGGAAGAGGTGAAAAAGAAATTTGTACCCCCCATGTGCGACGGCAGCGCCTGGGCCAGCATGGCCTTCACCGAACCCGGAACCGGCTCCGATCCCAAGGCCCTGACCATGGTGGCCGAACCTGATGGGGATGATTTTATCCTCAACGGCACCAAACGTTTCATCAGCATGGCCAACAAGCCCGGTTACGGCATCTTCTTTGCCAAGGACCTTTCCATGCAGGGTGCCAAAACCGATACAACCGCCTTCATCGTGGATAAATTCAGCCCCGGTATCACCTGCTCCGGCCATTATGAACTGATGGGTCTCGACGGTGCCGACACCTGCGACATTTTCTTCAAGGATGTACGTGTTCCCAAGGCCAACATCCTCGGAGAACAGGGCAAGGGGTTCAAAATCCTGCTGCGCTGGATTGCTGGTGAGCGTATCCAGCAGGCGGCTGCCCTTGTGGGCGGCGCCCAGGGTGCCCTGGAAGAAGCGGCCCGATACAGCAAGGAGCGGGTGGTGAGCGGTTTCCCCCTGGGCTTCATGCAGGGTTTCACCTGGATGCTGGCGGAAATGAAGACCAAGGTCGATGCCTCTCGGCTCATGGTGTACAATGCCATCCTGCTTCAGGATCAGAAAAAACCCTTTGAAGTGCCCTCCGCCGAACTCAAGGTTTTTGTGGTGCCCATGGTACAGGAAGTCTGCCGCATGGCGGTACAGATTCATGGTTCTTATGGCTACTCCAAGGAATACAAGGTGGAAAAACTGTTCCGCAACGCCATGCATGGCGGTATTGTGGCCTCCAGCCTTGAAATCAACAAGACCATTGCGGGCATGGCCTATCTGGCCGGTCGCTGAAACAGGACTGATATGGCCGGTCGGCTTTGGCCACCGGCCCTTTTCCAGGGAGTATTTTAAGGAAGCACCATGAATATTATTGTCTGCATCAAACAGGTACCGGACGTTACGGAAGTGAAATGGGACGAAAACGGATCGCTGATCCGCACCGGCCTTCCCAGCATTATCAACCCCAATGACAAACATGCCCTTGAGGCGGCCCTCGCCCTGAAGGATGTCCATGGCGGCACCATCACCGTGATTTCCATGGGGCCTCCCCAGGTGGAAGAATCTCTGCGGGAAGCCCTGGGCATGGGATGCGACCGCGCCATCCTTCTGACAGACCGCAAATTCGGCGGTGCCGACTGCTGGGCAACGGCCTATACCCTGGGCCTTGCCATCCGGAAAATCGGCTCCTTTGATATGGTCATCACCGGTGTTGAGGCCATGGACGGCAACACCGCCCAGGTGGGACCTGAAATTGCCGATTTCCTCAAGCTCCCCCTCTGCTCCTATGCCCTGGATATCCGCTGTGAAGGGGATAAGGTTTTTGTTCTGCAGAACATGGGCGACATGGTCCGGGAGCTGGAAGCCCCCCTGCCCTGCCTCATCACCGCTGAAAAGGAACTGAACGAACCCCGTGTCGCCCCCATGGACATGCTCATGGAAGCCTATGCCAAGGAAATTGAGATCTGGGGCATGGATGTTCTGGATGGCGATCCCGCCAACTTCGGCCTGAAAGGTTCGCCAACGCGGCTGCGCAAAGTTTTCAGTCCCAAGAGGATTAAAGGGAAGGTGGAGATTCTGGAGGGTGATCCCGCAGAATCCGCCCGCAAGCTTGTGGAAAAGTTCAAAGAACACAACTTTATCTAAATCTAGGGTGAACCTATCATGACAGATACCAAGGATTTCAGTGATTATAAAGGCGTCTGGGTTTTCATTGAACAGCAGGAAGGAAACCTGACCCGAACGACCCTTTCCCTGGAAATGCTGGGAGAAGGGCGTAAACTTGCCGACAAGCTCGGCGCACCGCTCACCGCGTTTCTTCTGGGCCACAATGTGGGAAAACTGGCGGAAGAGCTGATCCTCTATGGAGCGGATATTGTCCTTCTCGCTGATCATCCTGCCTTGGCCGAATACCGGACGGGGCATTACACGGACATCATATGCAAGGAAGCCCTGGAAAGAAAGCCCGATGTGCTTCTTGTGGGCGCATCTCCTGTGGGAAGGGATCTTGCTCCCCGTATCTCCTTTCGTCTCCATACGGGATGCACTGCGGATTGTACCCTTCTCGATATTGATGAAGAGAAAAAAATCCTGGTTTCCACCCGTCCGGCCTTTGGGGGCAACGTGATGGCGACCATTCTCTGCCCGGATCACCGGCCCCAGATGTCCACGGTGCGGCCCGGTGTCATGGACATGCCCGTTAAGGATACCGCCCGCAAGGGTGAGGTGGTGACCCTGAACCTTTCCATTGATGAAGCCGCAGATCCTGTAAAGGTGCTTTCCGTGAAAAAGCGGGAGCACAGCGGTATCAATATCCGGGAAGCGGAACGGGTTGTCTGTGTGGGGATGGGTGCAGGAGATACCCAGACCTTTGCCAGGCTGGAAGAGCTGGCCAAAGAGCTGGACGCCCAGGTCGGGGGAACCCGTCCTGTGGTGGAAGCCTGCCTCATCACCCACGACTGCCAGATTGGCCAGACAGGCAAAACCATCCGGCCGGAGCTTTATCTTGCCGTAGGCGTTTCCGGTACCGTACAGCATACCACGGGGATGTCCGAAGCCAAGACTATTGTGGCCATCAACAAGGATGCCAAGGCGGAAATTTTCAATTTTGCCCATTACGGTATTGTGGGGGATGCCTCCAAAATTGTTCCGGCCCTGATTGACCAGATCCGCAAAGCCAAGGCTGCCCGTTAAAAAAATTCCGGGTATGCCCTCTTAAAAAAATGCGCTGTATCCTGGAAAAAGACATCCAGGGACAGTGCATTTTTTGTCCCCTATGGGGTGCCCCAGCCTTGCCCCCCCTACTGCGGCTTCAGCACCAGAAAAAACATTTCTCCCGGATGCTGCATGTGGCCTGCTGCCGTTTCCGCGTACCCGTCGTTGCCAAAGAAAATATCCGCCCTACCGCTGCCCCGGATGGCACCTCCCGTATCCTGGGCGGCCATGAAGCGGGAGAAGGGGCGCCAGTCCGCAATGGTCCCATCGGCAAAGAGCAGGGGCTTTACCGTCTGGATAAAGACGGGGGCGCCGTCAGGAAAAAGCCTGCGATCCACGGCCAGGGACCTTCCTGCGGTCAGAGGAAAGCCCAAAGCACCGATGGGCCCCTCCTTCACCGTATGAAAGAAAACATAGGAAGGATTGAAGGCAAAAATCTCCCGTTGTTCTTCGGGGTTTTCCTCCAGATACCTGCGGATGCGCTGCATGGACATCTCTTCTTTGGGCACCCTGCCCGTCTGGATCAGGAGGCTGCCGATGGAGCGGTAGGCTCTCCCGTTCTGTCCCCTGTAATGCACCCGGATATAGCCGCCTTCTGCAAGGTAGACAATGCCCGATCCCTGAACCTGAAGAAAAAATTTGTCAATGGGAGAGGCAAGATAGGCGATGACGGGCGCTTTTCCTTCCAGGGCCCCTTCGTGGGAGATGGCATCCCTGTCCGGATAGGGCTCAAAGGTTTTTCCTGTCCAGCGTCCGCGGATGCGTTTTCCGGCGTAATCCGTGCCAAAGGGGGAAAGATCCACCTCAAAAAGATCCTCTGGCATACCGTGCAGGGGGATGGAAAAGCGTTCGTTTTTTTGAAGACTGCCGGACAGAAGGGGCTCATAGTAGCCCGTGAAGAGAACCTTGCCCGCAGGTCTCAGTTCCGTTCCCGGCGGAGGTGAGCCCGTAGCCCGGTATACAAGAAAGTTTTCCCGGATTTTCCGGTTCAGGGTTTCTTTGTCCGGCCGTTCACGGACAAGATCCATGAGATGAAGGGTGGATGCGATCATGTGGCGGGCAGGATAGCTGTCTTCGCCAAAGCGCACGGGTCGGTCCGGAGAGAGTTTCCGATAGAATTCAAGGCTCCGGTGCAGGGCCGGGAGCAGACCCTCATACTCAAGATCATCCTCAAAAAGCGGATAGGTCTCCGGCATAAGGCGAAGCAGGGGGGCGATTTTTTCCAGAGGCTCGGGCGGCGGCTCCACAACTCTGGGGGCCTGGGCCGCACATCCTCCCATGGCAAGAAAAAGAATTCCCAGCAAAAGAATGGAAAGGGAGCTTGGGACTTTCTTCTTTCCAGGCGGTTTGGGTATGGGGATAAGGCGTTTCATGGCAACGGGGATTCCTTAAATAAAAAAAGAGGATTTTGACCACATCAGGTCTGATCACCTGGGATTTCCGGGCTGGGGTTTATATCCTGGGGCTCTTTAATGCGGATGTCGCCTGCAACGCCCATTTCCTCAAATTGCCGCAGGCAGGGCAGAACCCGGCGCTGAAAGGAGCCTGTCATCTGATTAAAGGCCTTGACGCTTTTTTCCATGTCCTGGCCCAGGCGGTTCATGTGGGTGGAAAAACGCAGAAGTCTTTGATGCAGCTCCTTTGCCATGTCCACAATTTTTCTGCTGTTTTCATAGGATTCCTGCTCCCGCCATACAAGGGCAATGGTTTTCAGCATGGCGATGAGGGTGGAGGGGGTTGCAAGGAGAATGTTTCTGGAAGCCGCCTGTTCCAGAAGATCCGGCCTTTCTTCCAGGGCTGCGGAAAAAAAACTTTCTCCGGGAATAAAGAGAATCACAAATTCCGGGGAAGGGCTGAACTGACGCCAGTAGCTTTTCTGGGATAAAAGGCGCACATGTTCTGAAACCTGACGGGCATGGCCGGAAAGGGCCTTTTTTCGGGCTTCTTCCGTATCCGCTTCCATGGCATCGAGATAGGCGGAAAGGGGAACCTTGGCGTCCACCACCACCTGCCCGCCGCCGGGAAGGGTGACCACCATGTCCGGCCTGAAGCGTCCTTCTTCGTTTTCCATGTGTACCTGCTCGGTAAAGTCACAGCGTGGGGCAAGCCCGCTGATCTCCACCACGCGCCTGAGGGTCAGCTCGCCCCAGCGTCCCCGGGCCTGGGGTTGTTTCAGGGCTGAGATCAGGCGCTGGGTTTCGGTTTTCAGCTCCGTGTGGGCGTTTCCCAGAAGGCTGAGATGACGTCCCAGATCCCCGAGGGTGCGCTCCCTGTCTTTGGCAAAGGTCTGTACTTCCTTTTCATAGGAAAAGAGCATCTCTTTCAGGGGGTCGAGGAGATTGCGAAAACTCATCTCCCGGGTTTCCATGGCATGCCGGGCCGCATCCAGGTGATGGACAAAATTTCGGTCTGCCATCTCCATGAAGTACCGCTGATTTTCTTCAAAAATTCTGGCGGAAAGTCCTTCGAGACTCCGGGTGAGGCTTTCCTGGCCTGCCTGGGTGAAGCGTAGTTTTTCTTCGCACAGGCAAAGGGCTCCTTCGGCTTCCCTCAGTTTTTCCCTGAGACGCAGCCTGGAGTAGGCGAGAAGGAGGCATAGAAGCAGGCAGAGGCCTGAGAAAAGCCAGGGGAGGTCAGAAAGTTCGGGAGAAAAGGGGAGCATCCAGGAGCATTCCTTGGGGGGTCAGTGCCGGATGTCCCCGTTGGAAATGTTCTTTTTCCGACGGGGACCTGAGGCCGCACTCTAGCAAAAGGAACGCAGGATGCAAGCCTGAGACACCCCTTTGAGATATCTTCTGTGGAAGCGAGGGAGGGGCCTCTGGTCAGCGGATCCCGTCAAAGTCCGCATCCTCGGCAGGATGCCAGCGCAGGATATGGAGACTCTGGAGTACGGGATGGCCGGGTTCCAGAGCAAGAAGGGCTTTGCGTATGCTCTGCTTTGCAGCTTCGGGCAGGTCTCTGCGCACAGAAAGGCAGTAGTTGGGGATCCATTCTCCTTCAGCAAGAACGCGGATGCGTCCCGGAGGGATATAGGTATTGGCCATGTGGAGGGCGGATTCACGGATGAATCCGGCGTCTGCCTCCCCAATGTGCACGGAAAAAATGACGTTTTCCTGAGTATTGTCCGCAGCTTCCATGATACGACAGTCCTTTTCCGGATCAAGTCCTGCTTTCCTGAGGGTGAGGCTGGGGGAAAGATAGCCGCCCGTGGATGTCCGGCCCACGATGCTGATCCGTTTTCCTTTCAGATCGGAAAGGGTCTGGATGGGGCTGTCTGTGGTTGTGATGATAAGCCCCCTAAAGCGCGTGCCTCCAATGGTGTCTTCTGCAATGGCAAGGGCTTCGTGAACGTGGGAAATCCGGATATAGACGGAGGGATTCTGATAACCCAGGGCAAGGTCTCCGGAAAGCGCCCGGTTTTCATAATCGCCGTAATTTCTGTGAATGACTGCCCGAATATCCATGCCGGTTTGGGCGGAAAGGTAGGCCGCCAGGGGAGTGATCCGTCCCAGAACCTCTTCCGGCGCATGGAGAGGAAGCATGGCAATGGGGTATACTTCGGCTGTTGCGGACTGGGGAAGGACAAAGAGCAGGTAGGCAAAGGCCATCAGCGTCAGAAGATGTCTCATTTTAAAAATTTTCCTTCCTGGGTCATGCATTCTTCCCCACTCCCTGTCGGTTTCGTAAGCGGAGGATGGCAGATCTGACAGAAATGCGCATCGTTTCAATGGCCTGTCCCAGATCGGCAATCTCTCCCTTTCCCCGGATATGGACGGGGGTATCCAGCTCTCCGATGGCAATGGCGTGGGCAACACGGGTCAGATTCCGGATGGGATTTGCAATGCTGGCCGTGATCCACCAGAGGGCGGCGCCTCCTGCGATAAACAGGGCAGACAAGACCACCATCAGGGGGCGCAGGCTCCGGCGTACGGCATTCTCGGCGTCCTCCATGAAAAGCCCCACATGCACAATCCCCCCGCTGGTCCGGATGCGTATGGCCACATCATGGATTCTGCGTTTTCCGACGAGAATATTTCTGGCGGAAATGGACTCGTTTTCCGCAATGGGATTGAGCTGGACCAGTCCCGGCGGAAATCCCCCTGCCGTGACCCCCCTGGCAAAGTCTTCATCAAAACGGCTTAAGAGGCCAAAAATGCCTGTGACAATGGCTTTGTCATGGTTCTGGACAACCACATAGGCGACGCCGGGAAGATCCGCATGCACAGAAGCCGCCTGGCTTACGGCAAGGTAGTTTTTCAATAAAAGGGGCTGGGCCACGGCAGCGCTGAAAGAACGGGAAATGGCAAAGGCCCGCTGATTGATCTGCTCTTCAATGATTGCGGGGACAGCTTTGTAATAGGCATAGGCAATGCTTGCGGAAACGCAGAGCAGGATCAGAATGAAAGGCATGAGAAGACGGAATGAAAGGCCGTGGATGCCGGGATAGGGACGTCGGTCCGTCCTTTGAAGGGGCGTGACATCCGGGGTCCGGCTGTTTTTTTTCGTCGGGGGTCCGGTGTCCGCTTCGCTTTCAAAGGACTCCGGGATCGGTATTTCGGATCCACAGTGTATACAGGGGGTTCGGGAGGCACCTTCGGGGATTTTTTCTTTTTTGAGAAAATTTACCTTCCCGCACGCATCACAGAATATCAGCATATCCAGCATTCCTCCCGTTGCCTAGTCTGAGGCCTGAGCGCTGTCTGTATTTTTGTCTCGGAAATCAATGGGCAATAAACAATCAGTGATGCAAAAAGCAATAACCATGCCGTACAAATCCCATCCCCGGAGTATGAGCCGCAGAGGTCTGAAAGACGGGAAGATGCGTGGTGGAAGAGGGTTTTGTTGGTGCCCGCATGCGGTGCGGGAGCTGTCAGCAGATGTGTCAGCGTGCAAAAAAAACAGAAGATGATAAGGAAACGCCATGGACAGGGGGGGGCTTTCGGCAGCTGCGGGAAGGCATTTTTCAATGGATGCCTTGTAAGGCGTTGAGGAATCCGCTAAAGTTTTGATCAGCATGCAATCAGGAGGCAGACATGGAAAAAAGAATCCTTGAAGCGCGGGATATGGACCGCATTCTCACCCGCATGGCCTACGAGATCCTGGAGCGTTATCCGGATACGGACCGTCTGGCCCTGGTGGGCATTCATACCCGCGGGGTTTTTCTGGCGAGAAGGCTGGCTGACCGTATCCGGGAAATTGCAGAGCTTCCCGTCATGCTGGGCAATCTGGATATTACCCTGTACAGGGACGACTGGACCCGCATCGCCCATCACCCGGTGCTGCGCTCCACCAACATTCCCTTTGATGTGGATGGTATGGATGTGGTGCTGGTGGATGATGTGCTGTACACGGGGCGCACCACGCGGGCGGGCATGGATGCGCTCATTGATTTTGGCAGACCTCGCTGCATCGGCCTTGCCGTGCTGGTGGATCGGGGGCACCGGGAGCTTCCCATTCACGCAGACTTTGTGGGTCGTTACGTGGAGACGGAAAAAGGCCATACGGTGAATGTCCGCGTCACAGAAGAAGATGGGGAAGACCTTGTTGTGGTGGAGGCGCTGTGAAGCTTTTGGGAAAAAAAGGGCACCAGGCCATCAAAAACCTGAACATGGCCATCCTGACCGTTTCCAGCACACGGACCCTGGAAACGGATGAAAGCGGAAAATGGATGGCGCGGGAAATCGGAAAAGAGGGCCACACCCTCGTTACCCACCGGGTGATTCCAGACGACTTTCTGGCCATCGGCGGCGCGGTGCTGGACGCTGTGCGCGTGGAAAGGGCGGATGCCGTGATTGTGAGCGGAGGCACGGGCCTCACCCGGCAGGATGTCACCATTGAAGCCTGTCGTCCCCTTTTTCATAAGGAACTTACCGCCTTTGGACCCCTTTTTGCCAAACTCTCCTTTGAAGAAATCGGGGCTGGGGCCATGCTGTCCCGGGCCACGGCGGGGAGCATCGGAGAAAGTGCGGTGTTCTGCATTCCCGGAAGCCTCAAGGCCTGCAAACTGGCCTGCCGGGAGCTGATTTTCATGGAAGTGGGCCATCTGGTGAGCCATCTGAGAACCTGATACGATTGTTTGCACCCCATACTAAGGAAAGGATACTCCCCCAATGACACAGGCATCCCTTGAGACATTTCTGAAAGCGTGGCAGGTCGATCCTGCGGGTATGAAGCCCGTGGTTGAGGATTTTCTCGCCTTTTTTTCATCGGAAAAGGGCGTTAGGCTGGATTTCAATGCCCGGCCCGGCGTGAGCTACTCCATCCGGGTAAAGCATGAAAATCAGAAAAAGCGCAGCCTTTTCGCCATGGTGGATATCATTGACGACGACCCGGAAAACCGCTGGCTTTCCGTTTGTTTTTACGGCGATATGGTGACGGATCCCGAAGAAGCGGGAGATCTTGTTCCCGGCGGACTGCTGGGAGAAGACGGCTACTGCTTTGACCTCGAAGATCCGGAAAATGCTGCTTATATACGCAACCGTCTCCAGGAGGCCTGCGGGGCCGCAAGCCTGGAGTCCCTGTCATAAGTTTTTTGGGGAAGGCGGCCCTTTTTTCAATCACAGCAGAATCAGGAGGTCACACACGATGGGCAGGATTCAGAAGTACGGGATTTTCGGGCTGGTCTGCACCCTTGGCTTGTGGTTTTCTTCCCATGCCGCCGCTGACCTTGTCATCCATCTGAAAGATGGCCGTACCCTCAGGGTGGATGTCCGTAAGGAAGACTTCATGGGCATGTCCTTTGAAGCGGGATCGGCAAATGCGTCCCAGCCTGTTACCTGGGATTTTGAAACCGGTAATCTTAAGGGCTGGACCCGGACGGGAGAGGCTTTTAACAATCAACCCACCTTCGGCGATAACCCCACAGCCCGGAACCGGGGACAGGCCTCAGGCCATCAGGGTCAATACTGGATCGGAACCTATGAAAACCGTCCCGGACCATCGGATCCCGCGGGCGGCATCCAGGGAGACGGCCCCCAGGGAACCCTGACCTCCGCACCTTTCACCATCCGGAATTCCCGGATCAGCTTTCTCATTGGCGGAGGCTGTGATCTGACTTCCCAGCGCGTCGAACTGCTGGTCCAGGGTGAAGCGGTGCGCAAAACCACAGGAGAATGTCATGAAACCATGAAGCGGATTTCATGGGATATTGGCGCTCTGATGGGTAAGCAGGCCCAGATTCGCATTGTGGATGCTTCCAGCGGAGGCTGGGGCCACATCAATGTGGATGATTTCAGGTTCGAATAAAAAACCGCAGCAGATTCCTTATCACGCTTTATCCTGCACCCCATGCAGGATAAAGCCCTTCCCTTGGGTTTCACACCCGCATTCCTTTCCCAGGAGTCGCCTGTTCTGGAACGACTCTTCCCACCCCAGCCAAGGAGGCAGCCCCATGAAAAACATTCAAGTCAAAGAAGTCATGATTCCCTTAAGCGAATACAGCACCATTTCCGGAGAGGAGACCCTTTATGATGCCATGCTGGTCCTGGAAGGTGCCTTGAATCGGATGAAAAGCACCTGCGGGGAGGGACATCGCGCTGTGCTGGTCTATGACGAAAAAAATGAAATTGTGGGTAAGCTCAGTCATCTGGATGTGCTGCGGGCTCTGGAGCCCAAGTATTTTGAGGTGGGGGATGGCAGTCCCATGAGCCTGGGGCTTTCCCGTTTTGGCCTGAGCCCCAAGTTCATGAAGGGGCTTCTGGAGCAGTTCCGGCTCTGGGATAAACCCCTGCAGGATATCGCCAGAAAAACCACGCGAATCAAAGTCAAGGATGTCATGTACACCCCTTCGGCCGGGGAGTATGTGCAGGAGGATGCTTCTCTGGATGAAGGGATTCATCAGCTTCTTCTGGGGCAGCACCAGTCTTTGCTGGTGACCCGCGGTGAAGAGCAGAAGGTGGTTGGGATCTTGCGGCTTGGGGATGTATTTATGAAGGCTGTTGAAATGATTAAGGAAAAACAGGAAGAAAATGTCTGAAGTCCTGGGCTGATTCGGGCGAAGGCATGGGTCTGCAGACCCGGAGTGCGGGGGATTTTCCCGTACCCCGGGTCTGTCTTTGAAAAGGCGCTGCTCAGGCGTCTTTTTTATTGGATTGCCGCCAGATTCCCATGGTCTCGGCTTCCTGCACAAGGCTTTCGCGGAAATCCGGATGGGCCAGGCCGATGATCCGCTCGGCGCGGCTCCATGTGGACTGGGCGCGCATCCTTGCGGCGCCAAATTCCGTTACCACATAATCCACCTGATGTCTGGGAATGGTGACGATGCTGCCTTCCTTCAGGCGGGGCATCACCCTGGATCGCAGGTTACCCTGGCTATCCTTGTAAGTGGAGGCAAGGCAGATGAAACTTTTTCCGTTTTTGGACCACTGGGCACCAATGACAAAATCCCACATGCCCCCGTTTCCGGAAACCTGGGTGGTACCAAGACTTTCCGCGTTGATCTGGGAGTAGAGATCCACCTGCAGGGCGTTATTGATGGAGATGAAGTCATCAATCTGGCCGATCACCCTGGGATCGTTGGTGTAGCTTGCGGGGTAAGCGGATACGGCGGGATTGTTGTCCATGAAATTGTAGAGTCTGCGGGATCCCAGGGCAAAGGTGTAGGCGACGCGGCCTTTGTCAAAGGGTTTTCTCTGGCCTGTCATGCGCCCGGAAAGGAGCATATCCACATAGGCGTCGGAAAGCATTTCCGTGTGTCCGCCCAGGTCCTTGAGGTCCGAATCCGCAATGATCTTCCCTACGGCATTGGGCATGCCGCCGATGCCAAGCTGCAGACAACTGCCATCGTGGATAAAGGGCATAATATGGCTGGCGATGTCCCGGTCTGTCTGGCTGGGTTCTGCGGTGGGGAGGTCCGCCATTTTCTGGTCCTCAGGTGCTTCCACCACATAGTCCACCTGGGAGATATGCACGGATTCCTCAGCACCTCCCAGGCACCGGGGCATGTCCTGCACCACTTCCAGAATCACGGTGTCCGCCTCTTCCATGGCTGCAAGGGTGGCGGAGGGATGGGGGCCGAGGTTGAAGTAACCATGCCTGTCCATGGGGCATACCGCGCAGATCACCACGTTTCTGTGATCCGCCACCCGGTCGCGAAACCAGGCGGGAGCCTGATGGTACATGATGGGAAGGTAGTAGGCGGGGAATCCGCTGCTTTTCAGGACGCGGGTAAGCTTGCTGAACTGGAGGTCGTGGTACACGAAGCTTTTGGGATATTTGATCACCTCCGGAACGGGCGGAATGGTGACAGCCGTATGGATGTATACGTCCCGGAGTTCTCCATGCCGTGCCGCCAGGGCCTGGTCACAGACCACCGGTTTGCCATTGAAGAAACCATAATCCACCACATCGCCGGACCTGATGATGGCCACAGCCTTTTCCGCGGATACGCATTTTTGCTGATAAAGTTCCTGAAACCCTGTCATGAAATCGCTCCTTGCTTCGGGCCGGACGCCGCCTTGGGGCTTGCGTTCCGGGAAGAAATAGATGGGGCATAAGCGCATGCCAATGCAAGGGACCTTTTTCAAGAAGCATGCCATTCTTAAATGTCCCCAAACAGGGCGTTTGGGTTATGGTGTGGGGCTTTTTTGTCCTGGATGGGTGGTGGATCTGGGAAGGGGGATTGGCGTGTCTTTTTAGGTTTTGTATTTTGAATTTATTGATTTATTTTGTTTTGAGCTTTGTTGGTTTGGATTCGTAAAGTGGAGGGCGTTGCGCTTGAATGTTTTGAAAACAAACGATTTTTATAAATAATGGACAGAATTGATCCGTTTTGTAGCTTTTTTGTCCTGGGTTTCCGTCCATCGGCATCTTGCGGGTGAAACGAGGATGCCGGTGGACGGCCGGTTACCGGCTGGGGATTTCGGAAGCGGTTTTGGGCAGGCGGATTTTCCGTTTCTCCGTGACCTTGCAGGGGCGGTAGACAATGGCCATATGCCCGATGGTATCCACGTGGGTGGCTCCGCTTTCCGCGAGAATTTCCCGGATCAGGGCATCCTTGACCTCTTTTTCCTTGAAATCGTTGAATTTGATTTTGATCAGTTCGTGGGCGTGCAGGGCTTCTTCAATGGAAGCCATGAGCGCCGGGGTGATCCCCTGCTGGCCAATGAGCACAAGCGGCTTGAGGTGGTGGGCAAGTCCGCGAAGATAGTGTTTCTGGAAACCCTTAAGAACAAGCATGTGAGACTCCATAAGATAAATGGGAAAAAAAGAAATTTCCGCGCCATCCCGGAGGCGCGTGGGATTTTTTCTTAAAAAAAGCGTTCAGACCAGGAATGCATGGGTGAAGTGTGGGGAAACGATGAACAAGTCGCCGTCACGCTGCGTTGGGTGCCAGGAGATGTCCCTTTATGTCAGGATCCGGAAGCCCCTGGGATCCGAAGGTCCGGCACGGGAATCTTTTGCACCAATCCCTTTTAAATGACAAGGATTTTTGTTATCGTGCCTAGCACGGGCCTCCCCTCCTCCCCCTGGCGGACCCAGATCTCCAACCGCGCAGCCGCGGCTGCGCTCACCCTTTCCAAGGAAGACCCTGTTTATGGTAAGCCCCCTTCCGCCCCCTCCTCCCTGGAACCCCAAGGTGGACAAAAAGAGAACTGGCGGCAGAAACATCAGCCGTTTCCGGTTGCTTTTTGATCTCATCATCGCGAGCCCCATCCTCATGACCGCCATTGTTTTTTTGGCAAGCATGGTGCTGGTGGTGGGCATGACCCTTCACTGGGGCTATTATTCCGATGAATTTCGGGAAAATCTTCTTGTGGAGGCCCATGGGGTGCTCCTGGATATTTTTCTTCTGGGGGTGATCATCTTCTGGCTTCAGCAAAAAGGCAGAAACCTTGTGGAAAAGCGGCATTACAGGGATGAAATTGATGATTTCCGGGGCTGGGAGAGCGAGGAGGCGGCCAGAAGAATCCGGGGCAATATAAGGAGGCTCAATAAGTACAACGTCACCCGCATGGATTTAAGCAACTGCTATCTGCGCAGCATGGATCTGCGGGGAGCGGATTTTTCGGAAAGCTATCTCTGGGGCGCGGACCTGAGCTGGACCGACCTCAGGGAAAGTATTTTTGAAGACGCCAATCTGGAAAATGTGAATCTGGAGGCCGCCAATCTCACGGCCGCCAATCTCACAGGTGCTTACCTGTGGAAAACCAATCTGGAAAGCGTGGATCTCCAGCATGCCATGCTGGAAAATGCCATACTCCGGGAATCCCGGCTGGCCAAAGCCGATCTTTCCGGAGCAAAACTCATGGGTGCAGACCTGACCGGCGCTGTGCTGGAAGAAACCAACCTCATGGGCGCAGATCTGCGCCATGCCAATCTGGAGTTTGTCCGCCTGGACGGCGCGGATCTGCGCCATGCCAACCTGCAGGATGCCAGAGGTCTTTGTGCGGATCTTTTTGTGCGTATCCGGACCCTGGAGGGGGCCAGGATGGATCCTGAGCTGGAGGCGGACCTGAAAAAGCGTCTGCCGGATGTCTTCCTGCCGCCGGACGCCACGGAAGAATGGTAGCTCTGTTTTGGATTATCCTTCGGCGGGATATCCCAGGGCTCTGCGTAATTCTGCAAACCATGCGGTTTCCGGTTTTCTGAAAACCTTCCCTTCCACTTCCCTCACCCACCAAGGCCCCCTGAGGCTGGAGCAGCAGAAAAGAAAATCCCCTTTTTTCAGGTCTTCCATGAAAAGTTTTCTCCTTTCCACGGGCCAGCCCTGGTTTTCAAGGTGTAAAAGAAGTTTTTTCCGGGTGACACCGGGAAGGCTGGGGCCTTGGGGCACAAGGATGCTGCCTTCTGAAAAAAGGAGCAGGCTGGAAAAGGAGCCTTCCAGAACCGCGCCGTCCGGCGCAAAAATCAGGGCCTCATCCGCCCCTTTTTTTTCCGCCTCTTCCCTGGCTCTGGCGAAAAAAACATAGGCAAAGCTCTTGTGACGGGCCATGGGGGAGAAAAAAGGCTCTGGATGGCCAATCAGCACAAGTCCGTCTTTGGGAGGCGAAAGAACGAGGGGTTTGAGCAGGGCTGCCAGGGAAAGGAGATTTTTTCCTGTATCCATGGCAATCAGGTGGAGCTGGCCCCTCCGGGCCGCTTCCGGGTGAAGGGTGCAGAGGCGCTGGGCCACATGGGGCCAGTGTACACCGGGCATGGTTTTTCCCGTGACCTCAAAAACCGATCCTGCAAGGCGCTCCGCGTGTTCCCCAAGGTGCAGTGCCTCGCCGTTTTCCACCCGCAGGGTTTCAAAAAGCCCCCGGCCATGGCGCAGGGCCGGGGAGTCGAGGGGCAGGCCTGAGGAAGAAAGGGGTAGAAAACGACCATCCCGCCAGATGAGAGTGTCTTCTTTTTTTCCTTGCTCTTCTGCTTTGCAGTCAAAGGCCTTGAAAAAGGGGGCTGCCTTGTGCAGGCTTTCCCGGTATTCCTCTTCCGGATCCGAGTCCCAGACCACCCCTCCCCCTGCGGCGTAATGGGCGTTGCCTCCACGGACAATCACCGTGCGGATGGCCACATTGAGGTCCATGCGGCCGTCAAATCCCAGGTAACCGAGGCTGCCCGTATAGGCATGACGGCGCTTGGGCTCCAGGGTATCAATGAGTTCCATGGCCCGGATTCTGGGGCAACCGGTAACGGAACCTGGCGGAAAGGCGGCCTTGAGAATATCCCCTGCTCCCAGGCCAGGCTCCAGCTCAGCGGAAACCACGGCGACCCGATGAAAAAGATGGGGCCAGATTTCCGTGCGGCCGGGCACCTCCACCCGTACGCTGCCTGTCACTGCAATGCGGCCAAGATCGTTGCGCACCAGATCCACGATCATGGACAGCTCGGCCTTATCCTTCTGGCTTTTTTCAAGGTCCATTTTCAGGTGAGCATCTTCTTTTGCGGTTTTTCCCCTGGGACGGGTGCCTTTGATGGGATGACTCTCGATTCTTCTGCCTTTCACGCATACAAAGCGTTCCGGAGACAGGGATGCCAGCTGGAAATCCCCTGCCTGGAGAAAGGCGGAAAAGGGCTGGGGAGCGGTTTCAAACATCTTTAAAAAAAGAGCATAGGCGGAACCGTCATAGGCCAGGCTGAAACGCTGGGAAAGGTTCACCTGATAGGCTTCGCCCCGGAGAATATGTTCCCGGATACGGGCCACAGCCCCTTCATAGGCCTCACGCGTAAAGGTGGACGACAGGGAGCCGGAGCAAGGCAGGGGATGGTGCATGGGGTTTGGGAAAACCGTATCCTGAAGCCTTTGGGTCATTCGGTTGAGCAGGATTTCGGCATCTTCGGGGTTTTCGTCATCAAGAAAAAGGGCTTTGAGGTGCAGGGTATTTTTTTCATGGAGGTCCTGCCACAGCACAAGGCGTGGGGCAAAAAGCTGGTACAGGGGAAGAAAAAGATCGTCCACGACGGTGTCGGGAAGTTTTTCCATATGGTTTTTCAGGTCATAGGAAAAAAAACCAAAGAGACCAAAGGGAAGCCCCTCTTTTTCTTCGGGAAAGGCGCAGGATTGCAGTAGTGCATCCACAAGGCCCAGCACATCCTGGCTTTGGAGCACAAGTTCTTGCTGAAATAGGGTGGCTTCTTTTTCCTGGCAGGAAAGCTCCAGAAAGGGCCAGAGGCCCAGCCCCTGTATGCGGGCTTCGGGGTGGTCTCCGCCGGAAAGAAGAACCATGGCTCCCCTTTCTTTCTCAAAGTTTTTGGCAAGAGAGGCAAAATCCCCTTCAAAAAAAAGGGTTCGGCGGCAAAATCCTGCGGGTTTTTTCAGATTTTTGAGATGGATCATGTCAGCTCTCCAAGAAAATTCAGGGCCATCTGATGGCCGGATTCACTTAAAAAACTTTCCGGGTGAAACTGCAGCCCATGGATGGGGAGCGTACTGTGGCGCAGGGCCATGGCTGTGCCGTCTTCGGCTCTGGCGCAGATCACAAGGGAGCTTTCCTCAGAAAGCTGAACCGCAAGGGAGTGGTAGCGACAGGCGGTAAAGGGGGTGGGTACGCCTCGCAGAATTCCCTTTGCATCATGAAAAACAAGGCTTGTTTTTCCATGAACCGGGGCGATGGCCCGCACCGTCTGGCCCCCAAAGGCCTCGGCCAGGCACTGCATGCCAAGGCAGATGCCCAGAATGGGGATGCGGCCTGTAAAATGCGCGATGGCGGCCATGGCCAGACTGCACCGGGCCGGGTCATCGGGACCGGGACCGATGATAAGACCTGCGGGATTTTCTTTTCTTACCTGATTGAGGGAAGCATGGCTGCGCAGCACCCGGGGTTTTTTTCCTGCCAGGGCGAAAAGTTGCACCAGATTGAAAGTAAAGGAGTCAAAATGATCCAGAAGAAGAAGGGACTTCATGAAAGGCTTTCCCCAGAAGGTTTTTTTCGATATGCAAAAGGCGCAAAAGTCATCCGGAAGCGTCTGGATGGCTTTTGCGCCTGACATTACGCCTGAAACAAACCTCATATTGCTTTGAAGCGATACCCCAAAGCGCCTTTTGCTGTCAACGGGAAGACGCTTGACAAGGAAGACAGACCCATGGCTCCCAGAAAATCCCACAGGTCCCAGAAAAAAAGTGACGCGTATGTACAGGGCCTTGTGGCCAACAGCGCAGGTGAAATCTTTGACCTCGAAGGCTATGCCGCCCTGGGCATGTGCGGGGATCGTTTTGCGCCCTTGATGGAAAAGGATGTCACGCCCCTGCCCCATGGCAGTGAAACCCTTCTTCTTCCCGACCGTGCCCCCCTTTTGTGGAACATCCGTAAAAACCGGGCTGAGGTTCTGAAAGAAAATCCCTGGGTGCCGGGGGAACCCCTTTTTCCTGTGGCGGCCTTTAACTCGCCCGGCTATGTCATCACCCATCATCCTGCCTATGAGGAAAGAAAAAACGCCCGTATTCTGCCGCTTTTCGCCTATGGGGCCGTGGGCTGGTCTGTGAAGGGTTTTGCCTCTGCCGTATTCCAGGTGGACCGGGAGGATCGGCAGGATCTGCGCTGCATGCCCGTGGAAAAGGTGCAGGAAGGGGTTTTGGATATCCGCACCCGGCTGCCGAAAAACCGGCTGTTGCTTCACATTAAAAACTGCGCCCTTGTTTATGGCTGTCCTGCGGCCAAAAACTTTTTTCTTGGCCGCTACGAAGCGCCCTTGCCCACTTCCCGTGCCTGCAACGCCCGCTGCTTAGGCTGCATTTCCCTTCAGGACAATCCCGAACTGCAGAGCTGCCAGAACCGCATTGCCTTTACCCCCAGCCCCAGGGAAATTGCGGAAATCGCCCTTCTTCACATCGAAAGGGTGAAGGATGCTGTGGTGAGCTTTGGCCAGGGCTGCGAGGGGGATCCCCTGCTCGCAGCCCATGTGATTGAACCGGCCCTTCGTCTGATCCGGGAAAAAACGGATCAGGGGACGCTTAACATGAACACCAACGCAAGCCTTCCCCTTGTACTGGACAGGCTTTTTGAGGCGGGTCTGGATTCCATCCGGGTGAGCATGAACAGCGCCCGCGAGTCGGTGTACCAGGCCTATTTTCAGCCCAGAGGCTATGGCTTTTCCGATGTGCTCAGGAGCGTGGATGTGGCGGAAAAACGGGATGGGCATGTGGCCATCAATTATCTGAACGCCCCCGGCGTCACGGATGCGCCGGAAGAACGGGCGGCTTTGGAATTTTTTCTCAGAAATCACGGTGTGCGTCTTATCCAGTGGCGCAATCTGAACTTTGATCCCCTGCGGTATCACAGGCTGGTATCAGAGGCGGCTTCCTTTGGTCCGGGTATGGGCATGTCCCGTCTGGTGAAGCATATCCAGAAAAATTTTCCAGGCCTTGCCCATGGATACTTTAACCCTCCCAAGAGTCGGTTTGCCCCAAAAGTATCCGGCGGGATGTGACCAGGGTTTGCAAAACGCCCTTTGTGCGGGCCTGGATCTGTTTTCTTTGCAGTGCAGCGCTGCTTTTCAGGGTACTGCTGTCAAAAAAAGGGGGGAAGGGTTTGAAAAGAGTCTGAATCCGCTTTTTGTTTGCGGGGTTTTTCCATGGGGCGGTGTGTGAGCAGGCGCAAAAAAATCTTTGAAAAACTCAGGTCTTCTCCTTTTCCTGCCGATAAGAATCTTAAAAACAAGAGGAAGGGGGAAGCCATGGACATTGTCGTCGGAAAAATTGCTGAAACAGGATCTTCCGGACAGCGGGGACATCCGTACGCCAGCGCCGGGGATGTGCCTGTGAGGGTGCTGAAGGTGCGTTCCGCACGTTCGCGCAGGCAAGGGCGTATGGTTTCGGATCGCAGGGAGGACAAAAACGCAGCAGATCCTGTCCGGGGTAAGGTGGTGGTTTTGATGGTGCCGGATGGCGGGCGTCTGCCCCTGGACCTGGAAACGGGTAAATACCAGCTTCGCCTGCGCATTGTTCCGGAAGGCAGGGAGGGCCTGCGTGAAAAACAGGAGGAAACCGTGACGGAAAACGGTTTTACCCTGAGAGCCTGAATTTGGGCCTGGGTGGTTTTTTCGCCCGGGCCTTCTGCGGTTTATGGCAGGGGGATCAGAATTCAGACCCGTGAAACACCCTTGGGCCGTTTGGGCACGAGGGGGCGGCTTCAGGGGGCTTTTGATTTTTTTTCGGTCTGGCGATCCTCTTTATGATGCAGCGCCAGGACAAGGCTTTTGATTTCTTCCAGTTCTTTTTTCAGGTTTTCCGTTTCATCCTTTTTTTTATCTTCCCTGCCTTCAATGTGGGCGTCCTGCATGTTGCTGACAATGACACCCACAAAAAGGTTGATGATGATGAAGGTCCCCACCAGAATGAAGGCCACAAAGTAGGCCCAGGCCCAGGGACTTTGCCCCAGCATGGGGCGCATGACACCGCTGGCCCAGGACTCCAGGGTCACCACCTGGAAAAGGGTCAGGAGAGAAACATGCAGAGACCCGAAGTATTCCGGGCTGACCTCGGCAAAAAAGACCGTTCCCATGACAGAAAAAACGTAAAACAAAAGGCCCAGAAGAAAGGCGATGTTGCCCATGGCCGGAATGGTGGCAAGGAGGGCATTGACCATCTGCTGGAGAGAAGGAATGATGGAGATGGTGCGTAGCACCCGCAGAATCCGCAGCATGCGCAGTACGGAAACAAAATGTCCGCCTGCAAGGAGAAGGCTGCTGGCCACAATGAAGAAATCAAAAAGATTCCATCCGTCCTTAAAGAAGCTATGACAGGGGCGGCTGCCGACGATGCGGATGAAAATCTCCAGAGTAAAGATGCAGATGAAGATTTTTTCCAGAATGTGAAAACCCCTGGCAAAGCTAAAGTAGATGGCGGGATAGGTTTCAAGGCCGATGATCACAGCGTTGAAAATGATCATGGCAACGATGAAGTTTTTGAAATTTCTGTTTTCTGCAAAGGCTGCACACCATAAAGTGAATGGCAGAGTCCCTTTGGCCCTTTGGATCTGTTCTTCCACTGGAATACCTCGCGCGGGTCAAGCCCGGTTTTTCCCAGAAAAGCCGGGTTTGGCTTTACCTGAATACGGTTCAGGCCTAGTAAGGATCGCAAGATGGGTTTCCATCCCACAGAATGCGCCGTTACCATGGCGCAGCTGCAATGGCAAAGAAAAAAGCATCCCTGGGGCCGCTGAATGCCCAGAGAAGCGCTTCCCGCAAATTTTCAATCCTCCTTTTGCTCCTGTCCCGGACCTTTCAAGGGCCGCTGTGCAGAGCTTAAAAAAAGAAAGCAGGCCCGATGAAGTGGATTGCCCTTAAGATTGTCTTTGAAGGTGAAAACCCCGCCATGATGGAAGATCTGGTGTCCGCAGTTTTTGCCCGCCATGGCATTGCCGGTGTAAGCATTGATCAGCCCGATCTGGAGCCCGAGGAGGGTTGGGGGGAGGACGCCCTGCCCAGGCCGGAGTTTCCTGCGGTGACCGGCTACATCCCGAAGAATGAGGAAGCCGAAGGTCGCATGGAGGCCATCTTAAGGGATGTGGACGTATTGGGTGCGGATTGGGGTTTTCGCATGCGTCCGGTTTCCGTGGAAATGGATGAACAGGATTGGGCTGAAAGCTGGAAGGCTTTTTTCTGGCCTGAAAAAATCGGCCGCCGTATTGTGGTCAAGCCCACCTGGCGAAACTACAGCCCGGAAGAAGAGGACATTGTCCTTGAAATTGATCCGGGTATGGCCTTTGGAACGGGTGCGCATCCCACCACAGCCCTTTGCATCCGCATGATCGAAACCCACCTGCGGCTAGGCGATGCGGTGCTGGATGTGGGCACCGGATCCGGGATTCTTCTCATTGCCGCAGGAAAGCTTGGCGCAGGGCGTCTTGTGGGGGTGGACAATGACGCCGTGGCCATAGAAGTGGCCGGAGAAAACCTTCTCCTTAACGGTTTGGGTCCGGATCGTCGGGAGCTTTGGGTGGGCAACCTTGCGGACGCGGTGGAAGGGGTTTTTGATCTGGTTGTGGCCAATATCCTTGCGGAGGTGGTGGTGATTCTCATCCCGGATATCCGGCGGGTGCTGCGGCCCGGTGGGCGCGTCATTCTGTCGGGCATCATAGAGGAAAAGCTTGGCATGGTCATGGAAAGTCTTGCGGCCTGCGGTTTTGTTTCCGCAGAAAGCACCCTGGACCGGGGCTGGGCCGTCTGTGTGGCCCAAAGCCCGTCGTGATGAAAAAATCCCAGGCGCTGCGGGTTTTCCCGCAGGCCAGGAGAGGTTGCTGTTTTCAATCCCCCAGGGGAAGGGTGAGGCTGTAGGTCCGGTTGCCCCTCTGGATGCGGATGGGGATTTCCTTTGCCATGCGATAGCGTATGAGGGCTGCCTTGAAATCCGCAAGCCCTGTGATTTGCCTTTCCCCCAGGCTAAGGATGCGGTCCTGGGGTTTGGCACCGATACGGTCCAGGGCGCTGCCCTGGCGCACACGGGTGAGGATGACGCCGACTCTGCCCTGGGTATCCTCCCGGACCTCCACGCCCAGCATCTGAATAGCAAGGAGATCGGCCTTTTCCAGGGGATAGGGAATGATTTTCAGGGAAAAGGTGTGGGGTGTTCCCTTTCTTAGAATGCCAAGGCGGATCAGGGTGTCAGGAAAGTACATGTCCAGCTGTTCCTGATACTCCGAAAGACGTGAAAGGGGCTGGCCTTCCAGGGAAAGCAGAAGGTCTCCGGCCCGCAGCCCTGCCTTGTCTGCAGGAGAGCTGGCCTCCACGCTCCTTATCAGAAGGCCTTCGCCTGCCTCCTTTCCCAGATAACTTGCGAGGCTGCGGTCCATTTCCTGAAGATCCAGTCCCAGCCACAGGGGTACGACCATGCCGTGGCGGATCAGGTCGTCTGCAATTTTTCTGGCCTGGTCAATGGGAATGGCAAAACCAATGCCCTGTGCCCTTGCATGGATGGCAGTGTTGATGCCGATGACTTCCCCCCGGATGTTGAGGAGGGGGCCTCCGGAATTACCGGGATTGATGGAAGCGTCGGTCTGGATGAAGCGTCGGAAAAGCTGGCGTTCGCTGCGTACATTGCGGTTGGTTGCGCTGACCACGCCCGTGGTGACGGTGTGGGAAAAGCCGAAGGGATTGCCGATGGCGATGACGCTTTCGCCGATCATCAGATCCCGGCTTACGCCCATTACAGCCTGGGGCAGGACGCCCTGTGCTTCAATGCGCAGCACGGCAAGGTCACTTTCCGCATCCGCCCCTACCAGGGTAGCAGGAAGTTCCTGACCGTTTTCAAGGGTGACGGTGATGGTTTCCCCTCTTGCCACCACATGGGCGTTGGTGAGCACATACCCCCTTTTGCCATCAATGATGACGCCGGATCCGAGACTGCTGCGCTGCTGCTGTCTTCCGGGGGTGCCTTCAAAGAAATCTCTGAAAAATTCATCAAAAAAGGGATCGGAAAAGCCGGTTCTGTGCCGGGTTTCCGTATAGGCGGAGCTGATGTTCACCACCGCAGGAGCCACACTGCGCACAGCGCGCACCACGGGGGTTTCCCGGTCCGGAAGCTCGGCAAAGCCCTGAAGAGGGAGAAGAAAAAACAAGCAAAAAAGAATCCGTTTGCCCTGATGTATCACTTCTGGTATCCTTTTTTATTTTGTATAGTAACGATTTGTGTTTTTCTGGTTTACGCGTTCCGGAAGAGATGCATTGGTCAGGACTTTCCATGGCTTCCTTGCCCTGAAAGCCTTCTCCCGCCCCCTGTCTGCCGCCGGATTTTTTCAAATACCCTTCTGCCTCCGGTATTATCATGTCCTTAATCGCTCTTCAATTTGAATCCCTGCTTTCACAGGTAGAGAAGCCCAGTCGGTATCTGGGCACGGAAGTGAACCATATCCGTAAGGAAGGTCCGGATTTTTTCCGCGTGGGCCTTGCCTTTCCCGATATGTATGAAATCGGAGCCTCCCATTTTGGCCTTCAGATTCTCTATGACATCCTCAACCGGGATCCGGCCATTGCCGCAGAGCGTATTTATGTGCCTGCTCCGGATATGGCCACTGCACTGAGGCAGGCAGGCCTTCCCCTCATGACCCTGGAAACCCGTACGCCCCTGGCGGAGCTGGATATTCTGGGGTTCAGCCTCCTTTATGAACTGAATTACACCGGGGTTCTTGAAATCCTTAATCTCGCAGGCCTCCCCTTTTACAACCATGAGCGCAGCGAAAGCCATCCGCTGATCATTGCAGGGGGTCCTTGCGTCTGCAACCCGGAGCCCATGGCGCCTTTTTTTGACGCCATGCTCATGGGGGACGGAGAAGAACAGCTTCCGGACCTCTGCCGGATGGTGCGGGAATGGAAAAAACAGGGGGCGAGCCGCCGGGAGCTTCTTAAAAAACTGGCCTCCCTTGATGGCGTGTATGTACCGGGCTTTTTTACTCCCTCCTGGGATGAAGCGGGCATCCAGCACCTGACCCCCGAAGAGGGAACTTCTCCTTTTGTCCGAAAAGCCCTGCTGCCCTCCCTGGAATCCGCCGCAGTCCCCCTGCGGCCTGTCCTGCCCTTTACCAACCCGATTCATGATCGGCTGCGCCTTGAGATTGCAAGGGGCTGCACCCGCGGTTGCCGTTTCTGCCAGGCGGGCATGCTTTATCGCCCTGTGCGGGAGCGTTCCGTGGAAAGACTGGTGCAGATTGCGGAAGTGGCCCTTGCGGGCACGGGCTATGATGAAATGTCCCTGCTTTCCCTGTCCACAGGCGATTATGGCTGCCTTGCGGAGTTGATGGAAGGGCTCATGGACCGCTATGCCGGGGAGCAGCGGGCCATCAGTCTGCCCTCCATCCGCGCGGGCCGTCTGACACCAAACCTCATGCAGCAGATACAGAAGGTCCGTAAAACGGGGTTCACCATCGCGCCGGAAGCGGGCAGCCAGCGTCTGCGGGATGTGATCAACAAGAATCTCACGGAAGAAGAGATTGTGACAACGGTCCGGGACGCCATCTCCCTGGGCTGGAACCAGATCAAGCTCTACTTCATGGTGGGGCTTCCCACGGAGCAGGAGGAAGATCTCCGGGCCATCGTGGACCTTGCGGACAAGCTTCGCCGTTTCCGAACCCCCCAGGGCAAATGGGGGCAGATCACGGTGAGTGTGGGCACCTTTATTCCCAAGCCCCATGCGCCTTTTCAGTGGGCGGGCATGATATCCCTGGAAGAATCCATGGAAAAATTCCGTTTTCTCCGCGGGGCTCTCAAAATGCCGGGGGTGCAGTTCAAGTGGCAGGATCCCAAGACCAGCAGGCTGGAGGCGCTTTTTTCCAGGGGCGACCGCCGCATGGCCCCCCTTCTGGTGCGGGCCTGGAAAAAAGGCTGCGTTCTGGATGGCTGGACGGACTATTTCCGGGAGGACCTCTGGAAGGAGGCCATTTTTGAAGAGGGGCTGGATGTGGATTTCTATGTCTGCCGCCAGCGTCCCCTGGAAGAACCCCTGCCCTGGGATGTGATGGACATCCGGGTTTCTAAGGATTTTCTCAAGGCGGAATGGCAGAAGGCCTTCCGGGAAGAACTGACGCCGGACTGCCGGGAAGGCAACTGCGCAGGCTGCGGAATCTGTGATTTTGACACCATCGAGCCCAGACTTTTTTCGGAATCCAGGCTGGAAAAAAAAGAGCCCCCCAGCCAGCCCCAGCACTTCAGAAGTCTCCGGGTTGCCTTTGAAAAAACAGGGCCCGCCCGGTTTTTCGGGCACCTTGAGATGATACAGATTTTTTTGAAAGCCCTGCGCATGGCCCATGTATCCTTGAAATTTTCCACAGGATTTAACCCAAAACCTGAAATCCGTTTTGAAGACACCCTTCCCCTGGGCATGGCCAGTTTCTGTGAGTCCTTTACCTTAAGCGTGGGAGCAGAGGTCTCCGCATCCGGTTTTGCAGACGCTGTGAATGCCTGTCTTCCCCAGGGTCTGCGCATCACCCACTGCAGGGAAGCGAGACCCGGAGAAAAGGATGCCCAGGTCTCGGCCTATGAGGTCCGGAGCATGGCCCCCTTTGAGCCGGAAAGGCTTTCCGCCTTTGAATCCGCCGGGGAATGGATGCTGGAAAAAACAGGGAAAAAGGGAAAGACCCTTTTTCTGGACGTCCGGAAATTTGTCCAGGAAATGCGCCTTCTTGACGCAAACACCCTTTTTCTTCGCCTGGCATCCTGGGAAGAGAGAACCCTGCGGCCCTCCCAGATCCTCATGGCTGTTTTTGGCATGGACGCAGAAGCGGTGAGGGCGCTTGACATTGCCAAGGTGCATACCGGAGAAGGGATCGAGAGAGGAGCGTTTTGCGAAAAGAGCTGATTGTGAACGTGGCTCCCGGAGAAACCCGGGTGGCCCTCCTTGAAAACGGCAGCCTTGCGGAGTTTTTTGTGGAGCGGGGCGAGGAGGAAAATGTTACGGGCAGTATCTATAAGGGCCGGGTCCAGCGGGTATTGCCGGGCATGCAGGCGGCCTTTGTGGACATCGGCCTGAAGCAGGCGGCTTTTTTGTATGTGGATGATGTCATGCCGGATCCCTGCGCTCTGGAAATACTGGATCCCGAAGACGAGACCGAAGGACCTCCCGCCCTTTCCGGAAAAGGCGTCAAGGAAAACCGACACCGCATTGAAGCCCTGCTCAGGGAAGGCCAGGAAATCATGGTGCAGGTGATTAAAGCCCCTGTCAGCACCAAAGGGGCCAGGGTCAGCACCCAGATTTCCCTTCCGGGGCGCTTTCTCGTATTGATGCCCACGGTGCCCCATCTGGGGGTTTCAAGGAAGATTCTCTGTGATGAGGAGCGTCAGCGGCTTAAGGCCCTGATCGAAGATCTGCGCAACCCGGAGCATGGTTATATTTTCCGCACCGCTGCCGAAGGCGTGGAAGCGGAAGCCGTTTCCCGTGAGGTGGAGGTGCTGGACCGGCTCTGGGGGCTTATCCAGGAGCGCTACAAAAACCAGAAAGCTCCGGCGCGCATTCACCGGGACCTTTCCGTCACTTTCCGATCCTTAAGAGACCTTCTCACCCATGATGACGCCCGGCGTCTTGTCATTGACTCCAGGGAAGGATGTGATGCGGTGAGACAGTTTCTGGGCCGGACTATGCCGGATCTGGAAGTGGATGTGGTGCACTACCAGGGTAAGGATCTGATTTTTGACGCCTACAATATAGAGACGGAAATTCAGCGGGCTTTACGCAAGAAGGTCTGGCTGAAGTCCGGCGGGTACATTGTTATTGAGCAGACCGAAGCCCTGGTGGCCATTGATGTGAATACGGGCCGTTATGTGGGAAAAGAGAATTTTGAGGAGACCATCCTTCTCACCAATCTGGAGGCGGTTCGGGAGATTGCCTACCAGATCCGCCTGCGGAACCTTTGCGGCATCATCATTGTGGATTTCATTGATATGGCCCGGCCGGCCAATCAGGAGCGGGTGTTTCAGGCCTTTCGGGAGGCGGTGCAGGGCGATCGTATCAAAACCAATATCCTGCCCATGAGTGAGCTGGGGCTTGTGCAGATGACCCGCAAGAGAACCCGAAAATCCCTCTCGCGCATTCTCTGTGCGCCCTGTCCCTGCTGTGAGGGGCGAGGGCATGTGGCTTCAGCGGAAACCCTCTGTCTTCAGATTTATCGGGATATTCTGCGCTATTCCCAGGACATGATGGGCAATGCCTTCACGGTCTGCTGTCATCCGGAAACCGCAGAACAGCTCCTCCGGGGTTCCCGCGTCCTGCTGGATGTATTGGAAAAGAAGACCGGCGTGCCTGTGAATGTGGTTCCCGATGCAGCCTATCATCCTGAGCAATTTGATATTGTTGAAAAATTCCAAAAAAAATCCGGGAGTAAACCCGGAGAATCCGGTTGACAGCACAAGGGAAATATGATTCCCTGACGCGATTTGTCCGGAGTAGGGGAAAGGCTCCGGATACTGCCAGCACAAGAGCCGCCCCGTGAGGGGCGGGATTTGTTGAAGCATAAAACAACAACGGACAAATATGATGTAAGGGATTGAGATCATGAAAAGAACATTTCAGCCAAGCCGTATCAAGCGGGCAAGAACCCACGGATTCCGCAAAAGAATGTCCACCGTCGCAGGTCGCCGTGTCCTGAAGGCCAGAAGGGCCAAAGGCCGCAAACGTCTTTCCGCTTGATGGTGTTTTTTGCCGACACCTCTCTTGGAAGCTGAACGGAAATTCTGTTTTTACAAATACTTAGAGTCTCTGGCTTCCATTCCTGTTTCAGGGACGGGCGCTGCTCCGGGACGCGGAGTCCGGATTTTCGGTCAGCTGCGGGTTTGCCTGTTTTTCAGTCTGGGTATTCTGTCGGATAGAAAGCGGATCTTTCAATCCCCGATGCCGGTGTTGTTCACGCAGCCGGATCCTTCCAAGCCGGATCGGGGAAAGCTTGTCTTCTGCCAGGGCAGAAAGGGAGAAGGTTTGCAGGCTCAGCGTTTTATAAAAACCGATCGCTTGCAGAAGCGGGGAGCTTTTATCCAGCTTTCAAAAACAGGTAAGAAGGTCCATTCCCGTTATTTTCTGGCGCTTTTTTTTCACAACAGCCTTTCTCAGCCAAGACTGGGGGTTACCGCTTCCAGGAAGGTGGGAAACGCCGTGAAACGGAATCGCATCAAACGCCTTGTACGGGAGTTTTTCCGCACCCAGGGAAAAACCTTTCCCATCGGCGGTGTAGACATCCACGTGATTGCCAAACGGGAAGTTGTGGATCAGGCTTCGGATCGTATATTCTCCTCCCTTCACGATCTGTTCGGCAAAATTGCGGGGAGATCGGGTGATTAAGTGATTAAACGTCTGATCCTGTTGCTGATTCGTGTATATCAGCTGATTGTGTCCCCCCTTTTGGGGCCTGTGTGTCGATTCTACCCTTCCTGCTCTGCCTATGCCTATGAGGCTGTGCAGCGTCATGGCGTTGTCCGGGGTGGATTTCTGGCCATCAAGCGTATCCTGAAGTGCCATCCGTTCCATCCAGGCGGTGTGGATCCTGTGCCCTGACCGGGTGAAGGCGTCCTGCCGCCCTTTGTCATTTGAACGGAAAGGAAGATTGTGACGGCCTGTGCCGGTTTCGACTTTTCCAGCCCGTGTCTGCATAACGGGCATCCGCGCACCCCATGTGAGTTTTTAGGAGCCATTCATGGAGCAGCTTCGTTTTCTCGCAGCCATTGTGCTGTCATTTCTGGTCTTTATCGTCTGGAATTATTTTTTTACACCCACGCCGACGTCTCCGCCAGAGCAGCCTGCCTCCCTTGCGCTGTCGCCGGATTCTGGACAGACGCCGACAACGCCGGAACAGCGCTCTCCCCTGCCCCTGATTCCGGAAACGTCTCCGGGACAGGAAGGTCGGCCCCCCCGTGTGTTTACGGTGGAAACCCCGCTGTATACGGCCACGCTTTCTGAAACCGGCGCGGCTTTCAAGGGACTTTCCCTGAAAAAGTACAGGGAAGGGATTGAGGTCGGCAGTCCGGAAAAAGCGGTGCTGGATGCCAGCCTGGGGCTGAATTTCCTGCTCTCCACGGAAAGCGGGAGCATTGCGGGTCTGGAAACCGCCTTTTTCAGCGGGCCGGAACAGGAAAAACAGGTTCTCAGAGAAAAGGAAGGCAGTCTTGTCTTTTCCTGGTTGTCACCTGCCGGTATTCTTGTGGAAAAGCAGTATACCTTCCGTCCGGATACCTATCTGATTTCCTGTGAGGTGCGCATCCGGAACACGGGGAATGCCCTGATTTCAGACCGCATGGGTTTTTCCATGGTGTCTCCCCTTCCCAGCGGCCGACAGATCGGCTTTGAAGGGCCTACGGCCTTCATTGATAAGGAAATCGAGCGGATCAAAACCAAGGAGATCCGCAAAAAAGATCGCTACAGCGGAGATATCCGCTGGGTGGCCATTCAGGATCACTATTTTGCCACCGCCGTACTGCCCGCCATGACGGAACCTGCGGTCATGCGCCTTGCCATGGAAGGGGATCGGCTGCTCCGGGCCACCTACTACACCGATGTCTTCCACCTGGGCCCCGGTGCTTTGGTGCGCAAGGAAGTTCAGTTTTTTGCAGGTCCCAAGAGCGTTGGGGTACTCAAGGAAATCGGCCATGGCCTCCAGGCCCTGGTGGATTTCGGCTGGTTTGACATCCTGGCCCAACCCTGCCTCTGGCTGCTCAACAAAATCCACAACATCATTCCCAATTATGGCGTGGCCATCATTCTCCTGACCATTCTGATCAAGCTTCTCTTCTGGCCTTTGGGTAACAAGAGCTACCGGGCCATGAATGAGATGAAAAAACTTCAGCCCCTCATGATGGAGCTGCGGGAAAAGTATGGACATGACAAGCAGAAGATGAATCAGGAAATCATGGCGTTGTACCGGACCTACAAGGTGAACCCCATGAGCGGCTGTCTGCCCCTTGTGGTTCAGATGCCCATTTTCATCGCCCTGTACCGCATGCTTTACGAAGCCATTGAGCTGCGCCATGCGCCTTTCATGGGCTGGATTCAGGATCTTTCCGCGCCGGACCGCCTGTTTGATTTTGGCTTTGCCATCCCTTTCATGCAGGAGCCTTACGGTATTCCCGTTCTGACCATTATCATGGGGGCGACCATGTTCCTTCAGCAGAAAATGGCGCCTCCCGCCGGGGATCCCATACAGGCCAAAGTGATGCTTTTTCTGCCGCTGATTTTCACGGTGATTTTCATCAACTTCCCGGCAGGCCTTGTCCTTTACTGGCTCGTGAACAATATTCTGTCCATTGCGCAGCAGTATTACATCACCAAGACCACGCACTAATGGGGAGGGGGCATGAATACCACCGTAGAATATGAAGGTAAAAGCGTGGAAAACGCCCTGGAAAATGCCAGCAGGGACATGAAAATCCCTAAGGAGAAACTCCAGTACGATGTGATCTCCCATGGATCCACGGGCATTTTCGGCATTGTGGGCGTTAAGAAGGCCAAAATCCGCATTACCCTCAGCCAGGGGCAGGGGAAATCCGGAGAAAGCGCGGGTTCAGGTCACAAGGTCAGCGCCCTTTCCCTGGTGGATGAAGCCTTTGGCTCCATGAACGCTTCTGTGCAGGAAAAAAAGACTAAAAACGGGGACAAGGTTTCCGGACGGGCCCAGGGAAAAGCCAAGGCGGATAACCGAAAACCCGCTGCGGTTCCGGAAGAAGGCAGGAAACCCGTGGCGCAGGCCCAGGCGACTCTGCCCACAAAGCAGGAAAAGGCGGCGGTCCAGGCTGTTCAGGATCCCAAAGGGGAGGAGGCTTCACCCCGGCAGGAGATAATAAAGCCCGGCCGCAAGGAGGCGGAAGCCCAGCCCTCCAAGGCTGCAGCTCTGGAAACGGAAACGGCCGATGAAAAGACCACAAAGCCAGCCTCCCGCAGCCGGTCCCGCTCTTCCCGATCCAGAAATGGTCGGGGCGGAAGCAGCCGGGGAAGAAAGCCTTCCGGTGTAAGGGAAGAAAAAACCCAGGCGGCCCAGCAGGCAAAACAGGATTACGAAGCGCCTTCTGTGGCTGGGCCGGATGAGGATCATGAAGTTCCGGATGGCGATGATGGGGGATTCGACGGTTTCCTTGATGTGGAAGAAAACGGCTCGGAAAATCAGCCTCCCGCAGAGGTAACGCCGGAAATGGTCGCCCGCGGCCGGGAAGTGCTGGAAAAGATTCTTGCCCACATCAGTGAGGATGTCACCATCCGGGAAGAGGTCTCCCCAGGCCGCATCCTTTACAACCTGGACGGTGGCAATCCCGCCATCATCATTGGTAAACGGGGGCAGACCCTGGAGGCCATCCAGTATGTGGTGGACAAGATCGTGAACCGTGACGCCGAAGGTCGCATCCGGGTGCAGATGGATGTGGAAGGCTACATTGAAACCCGCAAGGAACATCTGCAGCAGTTGGCCCTGAAGCAGGCGGAAAAGGCCAGGCGCACGGGCAAGCCCGCCACCATAGGTCAGATGAATGCCCATGATCGCAGAATCATTCACCTGGCTCTGAAGGATGATCGGGCGGTCCGCACCCAGAGTGTGGGGGAAGGTTACTACCGCAGGCTGGTGATTTTTCCCAAAAAGGTCCGACGTCGCAGAGGCGATGGAAACGGCAGTGAAGACGCCTGATCCAAAGTTTTGCCATCGCTCCTGGATCCTGTGAATCGAGCACCGTTTTCCTTATAAGGGGAGGCGGTGTTTTTTTTAAACCAGGAATCCATGGAAAATGAGCCCTGGCTGGTGCTGCTGCCAGGAGGCCTCCCTTTCACAGACCATTCTTTTGCACAGGAAGACCATGTTTGCACCCATCACCGACACCATCGCCGCCATCGCCACCCCTCCCGGAACGGGAGGCATCGGCATTGTGCGTGTTTCAGGTCCGGAAGCCCTGCCCCTGGCCTGTCGTCTTTTTCACAAAAAAGGACAAGAAGATCCCGTACGGCCGGAGACCCTTGTTTCCCATCATCTCACCCTGGGCCATATCCGGGATCCGCGTTCAGGGGAAATTCTGGACGAGGCCCTTGTTGTCGTCATGCGCGCTCCTCGATCCTTTACCGGCGAGGATGTGGTGGAATTTCAAGCCCATGGAGGCCCTTTTCTCCTTCGGACCCTGTTGGCTCTGATTCTGGATCAGGGCGCGCGTCTTGCGGAGCCAGGGGAGTTCACCCGCAGGGCCTTTCTGGCCGGCCGCATGGACCTGACCCAGGCCGAAGGGGTGATGGATCTCATTGAAGCCAGAACCGCTGCTGCACGAAAAATGGGTTCCGCCCTGCTCCGGGGGGAGCTCGGTTCCGAGGTTCGCCGCCTGCGTGAATCCCTTCTGAGCCTTGCCACGCGCATGGCTGCGGAGATTGATTTTCCCGAAGATGTGGGAGAGTTGGTGGATCCCGCCGCCATGCTGCGGGACCTGGAAGATGTCTACCTGCCCACCCTTTCCCGCTGGATCCGCAGGGGAGAAGACGGCATGCGCTTGCGGGAAGGGCTGCGTCTTGTCATTGCTGGTGTGCCCAATGTGGGCAAGTCTTCGCTCATGAACCGACTTCTGGAGCAGGAGCGCTCCATTGTGACGGACATTCCCGGCACCACGCGGGATCTTGTGGAAGAATCCCTTCACCTTGCGGGCCTGCCCTTTGTGCTTACAGATACTGCGGGCATCCGGGAATCCGGGGATCCTGTGGAAAACATGGGGATTGAACGGGCCAGAGCAAAAATCCGGGAAGCGGATCGTGTTCTTCTGGTTCTGGACGCCACAAAGGGCGCGGATGCTCCCAGTTGTCTGCTGGAAGCTGAAATCCGGCCCTGCCCTTATGTGGTGGTGTTCAATAAAAAAGACCTTGTGGAAGATGCCGAAGCCCTTGTCCTTCCCCCATCCTGGCAACCCGAGGCCCGGGTTGCCGTGTGCGCACGCACGGGGGAGGGCATGGATGCGTTGAAAAAAATCCTTTGCGACCTTGCAGCGCCTCCGACCATGGAACACGCCGCCCTGCCCAACCTGCGTCACAAGCAGGCCTTTGAGGAGACCTGCGCCGCGCTTTCACGCGTTAGGGCAGGCCTTGAAGCCGGAGACTTCTGGGATCTGCTGGCCGTGGATCTGGATACGGCCATCCGGGAGCTGGGCCGGGTTCTGGGAGAACATCCTGAACCGGATCTGCTGGACAGGATTTTCTCAGATTTCTGCATCGGAAAATAAAAGGACTTCTGTACAGCTCCGGCATCATCACTACCCTGCGGTGGAAAATGGCGGAAGACTGTCCCTGCATGGGCTGGAGCGCTGGCGCCAATGTGGTCTGCCCCACTCTGCGCGTCCCCAATGACATGCCTATCTTGAGCCGGAAAGTTTCAGGATCTTCGGGCTTGGTTCTTTTCAGATCAATCCCCATTACCTCGATACCCATCCCGAAGGCCACGCAGGGGAAACCCGGCAGATGCGCATTGAGGAATTCCTCGGGGCGTCATCCCCAAGGGATCGTTTTGGGTTTGTGGGAAGGGACGGGCCTTGTGATGAAAGGATCTTCCATCCATCCGATCGGCAGCAGCACCCTGCGGCTTTTTAAAAACGGCAGAACACCTGTGGAAATTTTTACGGGAGAAAACAGCGTTTTTTAAATCCGATTTTTAAAAAAACTTCAGCCTCCTTCGGAAAGGGCGGATTGCCTGGGACCTGAATTCCCAATCCCAGGGACGGCTGCATCCCTTTGGGCATGAAGGGAAGAAAAAGGAGGTAAGGCTTTTTTCATGGAAAATAAATCCTCGCTTTCCACCGTCCCCCTCACCCTCATGGATTACCGCAGGCGTATCTGTGATGCCATGAACTTCATCAGCCGAAATCTTGACCGTGAACTTTCTCTTGAAGAAATCGCGGGTGCCGCAGCTTTTTCGGCCTTTCATTTTCACAGGATTTTTACCACCCTCACAGGAGAAAGCGTGGCCGCCTTCACCCGCAGGCTGCGTCTGGAGCGGGCTGCCAACCGCCTGCTTCAGAATCCTCGGGAAAACATCACGGACATTGCCATGGATTGCGGATTCTCAAGCTCCCAGAATTTTGCCAAAGCCTTTCGCCAGTGTTTTGCCATGAGCCCCTCGGCTTACAGAAAAAGCAAGGCTGGAAACACATCCAGCAAGGAGGGAAACGTATTTCATCCGGAATTTTCCTACTCTGCGGACAGGATGCTTGCAAGCAGTCCATTCTTCCAAAATCTGAAAAAACGAAGGGAGTTGACCATGGAAGGAAGTATTGAGCAGATGCCCGCATACCATGTGGCCTATGTGCGCAAGCTGGGCGCATATGGCCCTGAAACCTGTGAAAGGGCCTTTGGCGAACTGATGGCCTGGGCAGGGCCGAAAGGGTACCTGGGGTCGGAAAGGGTTCTGGGTGTGTACTGGGACAATCCCGAAGTCACACCTCCTGAAAAATGCCGTATGGACGCCTGCATTTCCCTGCCCGAGGGGACAGAGCCCGACGGAGGGATCAGTGTGCAGAAATTGCGCGGCGGCCCCTATGCCGTGTGCCGCTTTGAAATCGCGGATATGGATTTTGCCAAAGCCTGGGACGAAGCCTTCAGGTGGTTCATGGAAAAGGGATACGCCTGTGAGGACAGCCCCTGTCTGGAGCGTTATCACAACAATCCCGAAGAACACCCCGAAGGCAAGTGGATTGTGGATATCTGCATCCCCATAAAGCCAGCCTGAGAACCCTGAGGATAAAGGACAGAGGGCCTTTTTTTCGCTGAAACCCGCCTTTAAGAAACACAAGAGGGGCAGATCCTTAAACTCTGCCCCTCTCACCTCTTACAGAAATTTTAAAACAATCAGTGCCGACCCGGCTGAATGAGATCGTTTTCAATGCGACCTGCAATTTCCAGGGCCTGGCTCATGAGATCATGAATGGCAAAGAGTTCTTTTTTCAGCTGGCGAATGCCGCCACTGGGCAGAGAGGGCAGGGAGGCTTCGGCGAAAATATCGGAGAGAACCTTGGCCTTACCGGAAAGACTGTCCATGCGCTGGGAGAAGGCAGTGACTTCGTCTGCCCACTTGCGGAGTTCGTTTTTCTGGGATTTCTGGGGGCCTTCGAATTTGGGCTGAATGGCGCTGATGTCGTAGTCGGGGGTGCGGAAGGTGAGGGAAAACATGATTTTGCTCCTTTAAAGACTGGGGTTGCACCGCAGGGCCATCTGGACGGCTCTGCGGAGATATCGGGGTTCTCCCCTTTAAAAAAACGGTCTGCCAAATCCTTATCCTGTCCGGAGAGTCTCAAAGAGTCCTGACCGGACGGACACCCCGCATCACTAGCATTTTTCCTGCCACATCATACAACACAGCCTGAAATTTTGATGGCAATCCCGGATCAAAAACACAAAGCATTGATATGAAACATTATATTATTTCATAATTATTTTTTACCCCCCCTTCCCCAGCCCACACATCTTCATTCCCATCCAGAAACAACGGGACATTCAGAGTACACAATACAATCAAAAAATGCACAAACCACTCCAGAATATCATCAAATAGAGAATCTCAATATTCTGACAAAAACATATTGAAAGGAACAATTTGATCCAGGGGCTTTCCATTGCCTATATCTATGCGCCATGCGGGTTTGCATACAAAAAATCTTCTTTGAATAACCGGGGCGGAAAGGAAAAAACAACCGGCCTGCCCCTACCCTGCTTTTTAAAGGAGCTTCCATGACCGACGCGCGCTATGCCGAAATGTGGGAAAAACTCAACCTGGATCTTCCCGCCCACGATGCCCTGCTGGGCGTACTGGGCCAGTTTTACGGCGATATCTACATGTCCCAGGAAGGACGGCTCAAGGGTATGGAATACCTCGACTTTGTCCTGAGCGAGGTGCATGGCCTGAGGGTTCAGGAATTGCAGGAAGCCAAGGCCAGGGGCGCAAAGGTGGTCGGCACCTTCTGCGTCTTTGTGCCCGAAGAGCTGACCCTTGCTGCCGGAGCGGTGCATGTGGGGCTTTGCGCCGGTGCGGAGGCGGGAACGGAGGAAGCGGAAAAAATCCTGCCCCGTAACACCTGCGCCCTCATCAAGTCCTTTGTGGGATTCAAGATGGCAAGGATCTGCCCCTTCACGGAATCCTGCGATCTGGTGGTGGGAGAAACCACCTGCGACGGCAAGAAAAAAGCCTATGAAGCCTTCGGGGAACTGGTGCCCATGCATGTGATGGAACTGCCCCAGACCAAAACCGATGCGGCCCGCGCCCTCTTCCGCAGTGAAGTGATCCGCTACAAGGAAAAACTGGAGACCCTTACCGGTGTCGCCATTACCCCCGAAAAGCTCCGGGCCGCCATGGCCACCGTCAATGCCAAACGCAAGGCCCTCCAGCGCCTTGATGCCCTGCGCAGCGCCGATCCTTCCCCCATCTCCGGCCGGGATGCCCTGCTCATCCATCAGGTGGCCTTTTATGATGATCCCGTCCGCTTCACCGCCTCCATCAATGCCCTCTGCGATCAGATGGAAGTCCGGGTAGGGGCGAAAGAAGGGGTCAGCCCCAAAGGCACCCCCCGCATCCTTCTTTCCGGCTGTCCCATGGCCGTACCCAACTGGAAACTGCCCTACATCACGGAAAGCTCCGGTGCTGTCATCGTGGGCGAGGAATCCTGCATCGGCACGCGCAATATCCGGGATCTCACGGACGAGAGCGCCCAGGACATGGACGGCCTCATCGATGCCCTGGTGGACCGCTACCTGCGCATCGACTGCGCCTGCTTCACGCCCAACACGGAGCGCATGGCCAATGTGGTCTCCATGGCAAGGGAACTTAAGGCCGACGGCGTGCTGCACTACGGTCTCATGTTCTGCCAGCCCTATGCCCATGAAGCCATCAAGCTGGAAAAGGTGCTGCGCAAAGAGGAAATCCCCATGCTGGCCATTGAAACGGATTACAGCATGGAAGACATGGAGCAGCTGAAAACCCGCGTGGAAGCCTTTGTGGAAATGATCCGCTGACCCCTTCACCCCGGAACACGGAGGTTTTCCATGGCCCTTACCTTTGCAGGTCTTGATATCGGCTCCCGCTCCATTGCCCTGGTAAGGCTGCGGGAAGGACAGATTTTAGAGGAAAAACGGCTTCCCACCACCTTTGATCCCCTGCGCCAGATCCGGACTCTTCTGGAAAAACTGGAGGCGGATCGTCTCATTGCCACGGGCTACGGCAGGGGGCTTGTGGAGCGCATGGGGCTTTCCCTTCCCGTGGAAACCCTCACGGAGATCAAGGCCCACGGCCTGGCCGCCCGCCATCTCTTTCCCGAGGCCCGCATGGTGCTGGATATCGGCGGTCAGGACACCAAGGCCATCGGTCTTACGGCCACGGGCAAGGTGTCCCGTTTTGAGATGAACGACCGCTGTGCCGCAGGTACGGGCAAGTTTCTGGAATACACGGCCAACATCTTCCAGATTCCTGTGGAGGATTTCGGCGCTTACGCCCTCATGGGGGATACGCCGCCGCTCATCAACAATATGTGCACCGTGTTTGCGGAAACCGAAGCCACCTCCCTCATGGCCCAGGGGGTAAGGCCGGAAAACATCGCCTTAGGGCTGCACCTTTCCATTGTCCGCCGCACCGTGGGCATGCTGCGGCGGGTGGGACTGGAAAGTCCGCTGGTCTTTGCGGGAGGGGTTGCCCACAACCCCTGTATCCGGGTCCTTCTTGAGAAGGAGCTGAAGCTTGAAGAAGGAAAGACTCTCTGCATCCCCCTGAACCCGGATATGTCCGGCGCCCTGGGAGCCGCCCTCTGGGGGCAGGAAAATGAAGGAAAACTTGCTGCCTGAAACCGTTTTTTTCCGATGTCCCCAAAGGGGCTCGGTTCTGTCCAAATCCGAACAAAGGAGAAAACACCACCATGAAAAACCATTTATCCACCCGATGGGGCATCATCGCCGTCGGTGCTGTCATCGGTCTTCTCGCAGCCCTTCTGCAGAAGCTGGGCAACCCGCCCAACATGGGCATCTGTGTGGCCTGCTTTGAGCGGGACATCGCAGGCGCTCTGGGGCTGCACCGGGCGGATGTGGTGCAGTACCTCAGACCGGAAATCATGGGCTTTGTGCTGGGCTCCCTCGGGGCCGCCCTTCTGGCAAAAGACTTCCGGCCCCGCACAGGCTCTGCCCCGGTGATCCGTTTTGCCTTGGGCTTTTTCGCCATGATCGGTGCCCTGATCTTTCTCGGCTGCCCCTGGCGGGCCCTGCTCCGTCTGGCAGGAGGAGACTGGAACGCCCTCTTCGGTCTTCTCGGTCTTACGGCCGGAGTCTTCATCGGCACCCTTTTCCTGAGAGGCGGCTACAACCTGGGGCCCGCAAGGAAAGCGCCAAAATTTGTGGGCCTTGCCATGCCCCTTCTCATGCTGGGGCTTCTGGTGCTGGCCTTTTACAATCCACCCGTGGCCGGAGAAGCCAAAAGCGGCGTGATCTTTTACAGCGTAAAGGGGCCTGGGGCCATGTACGCCCCCCTTTTCATTTCCCTTGCCATCGGACTTCTCGTGGGCGGGCTTGCCCAGCGCAGCCGTTTCTGCACCATGGGGGCACTTCGGGATCTCATCCTCTTTAAACAGATGCACCTCTTCTCCGGACTCATCGCCCTGGTGGTCGTGGCCTTTCTCGCCAATCTTGCCTTCGGCCAGTTCAAGCCCGGATTTACGGGACAGCCCGTGGCCCACAGCTTAGGCATCTGGAACTTCATGGGCATGGTACTGGCAGGCCTTGCCTTTGCCCTGGCCGGAGGCTGCCCTGGCCGTCAGCTCTTTCTTTCCGGAGAAGGGGACGGCGATGCCGCCATCTTTGTGCTGGGCATGATTGTCGGTGCCGCCTTTGCCCACAACTTCGGCATGGCCAGCTCCCCTGCGGGTGTGGGGCCCAACGGTATTCTGGGTCTTGGCGTGGGCCTTGGGGTCTGCCTTGCCATCGGATTTTTCGGAACCCTGAAAAAAGCCTGATTCTTTCAAGGATAAAGGAGAAGAACCATGACAGAAACACTGGATGAGCGGGGGCTTTCCTGTCCCCAGCCCGTGCTGGACACCCTGAAGGCCCTTCCCCTCGTCAAAGGAGGAAAACTTTCCGTGTTGGTGGATACGGAGGCGGCCCGTGAAAACGTGGCCCGCGCTGCGGAATCCAGGGGCTGGAAACTTGCCTCCGTGGATGAAAAGGACGGGGACTACACCCTGCATCTGGTAAAGGGCTGATCCCCTTTCCCTTCAAAGGCCCTGTTTGTAAGGATTTTCCGAAAACAGGGCCTTCCTTTTTTAAAAGCCTGTGGAGTCAGACCATGTTTTCTGCACCGCTCAGAAGACCGAAACTGCCCTTTCATCCCTGTGTGCATGAAGGAGCGCACCATAAAATCGCCCGGTTGCATCTGCCCGTGGCCCCGGCGTGCAATCTGCACTGCATCTACTGCACCCGCAGCATCGGCCCGGAAAATCCGGAAACCATGGCGGCCGGGGGGCCGGGAAAGGCCTCCTGCCTGCTGTCTCCGGAAGCCGCCCTGAAAAAAACCGCAGACTTCATCGCCACCTGGGGCAGGGAGTCTGTGATCGGCATTGCTGGCCCCGGTGATCCCCTGGCCAACCCCGAAACCTTCATCACCCTTGCCGCCATCCGCAGGCGTTTTCCCGAAGCACGGCTCTGTCTCTGCACCAATGGTCTTGCCCTTCCCGAAAACCTTGACACCCTGCTCCGCCTTGGGTTGGAGCACCTCAGCATCACCATCAACGCGGTGGACCCTGTGATCACGGCAAAAATCCAGCCCTGGATTCTGGACGGAAAAGAAAAAATCAGGGGGGAGGAAGGGGCCGGGATACTGCTTGATCGCCAGCTTTGGGGCCTGAAAGAGGCGGTTTATGCGGGAATGTTCGTCAAAATCAATACCGTGGTGGTGCCGGGCATCAACGATGAACACATCCCGGAAATCGCGGCCAGGGTAGCGGCCCTGGGCGCGGGGATCCTCAACCCCATGCCCCTCATCCCCAATGGCGCGACAGCCCATATGGCCCCACCGTCGGCAAAAAAGATGGCGGCCCTTCACGAGACCTGCGCTCCCCTGCTGCCAACCTTCAGGCGTTGTCGTCAGTGCCGGGCGGATGCGGAGGGCATTCCTGGAAAGGAGAATATTTCATGTCGGAAAACGGCCTGACAAGGCGCAATTTTCTTAAAGGGAGCGGCCTTGCCCTGGGCGGCCTTCTTGCCGCCAGTACAGGCGCAGGTGCAGCCCCCTTTTCCGGCCAGAGCCTTGAGGTCTGGTCCTGCGGCGGGCTTGCCGAAGCCATGATGCCCGCCAATGCGGCATTCGAAAAGGCCACGGGCTGCGACATCGCCTACACCGGCGCCTTTGCCGCAGCCCTGGGAAAATCCCTCCTCGCCCACGGGCAGACCGAGGTCTTTGCCCCGAGAGTGCTGGATCTGGCCCGGAAACTCAAAGCCGAAGGCCGGATGCTGTCCTTCAGGCCCCTCTGTTTCACCGAGTATGTGCTGGCCGTTCCCAAAGGCAATCCCGGAAGGGTTTATGACATGGAGGATCTGAAAAGGCCTGATGTGCGCATGGTGCTGGCACCGGAAGCCTCTCCTCCCGGTGGGCAGGCCGCTTTGGTCATTCTGAAAAAAGCGGGGGTGGAAGAGGTGGCGCTGGCTCAGGCCAGCGTTCTCGGAGACTGCGTGCAGACCGTGATCCCGGTTCAGCCCCACCAGTTATTTGAGACGGAACTGGTGAGACGGAAATGATGCGGGATTTGGTGGGATGATGTGAGATTTTGCGGGATATGCAAGACTGGCGCGGGTTTGCGGGGACGGGGGCGGTCTTTTTCGGGGGGTGTGGGTTTGCTCTGATTATTTGAGATTTCCGAGATCGGATACGGGTGATTCTGGCGGTTAATTATGCCGGGGTCAACCCGTTTTTTGTTGGGCGGCGCGGAGGTCCTCGACCGTGCGCTTCAGCTCGGCCATTTGTTTCGCGTCCTGAGCGCGTGTGGAAAACTCTGCCATCAGTGCCGCACGTTTTTCCGGGTCCGGAATATCTGTCACCAGCTTTGCAATGGCCTCTAACTGTCTGCGGAACGGTTCCAGTTCCGGAGGTATATCCGGCGTAGCTACAGCTATATCCGGCGTAGCTACAGCTACTTCCGGCGTAGCGGCCTTCTCTTCTTTGTTCCGCATATTGCCCTCACCTGTCAGCAGCCAATTCAGATTCACCCCCGTCTTTGCAATGGACGCAAGGGCTTCCATCCCTGGGCTTCTTTCACCAGATTCATACCCCTTGATTGTTCGGAGAGGGACTCCGGTTTGCTCGCTGAAAGCGGCCTGTGTGAGGCCTAGTGCTTGCCGCCATTCACGAATCCTGTCTTTCACATCCATTCCATACTTCCTCCGGAAAGCGCGGAACAAAAAGTGCCGAAATGAGAACCTTCCGCACTTTGCTTAAACACCTCGAAATCACATGCAATATTGCCAAAAAGTCTATTTTTCAAAGCGACAACTAAGTGCGGAACAGAAAAAGGGACTCGATTGGGCTTGACATGGTACTCATTTGAGAACTATAGTGCCTCCATGTTCCACAAAATGACACCAAAGGAACCCCATATGCGTACCAGACTAATGACACGAGAGCAAGCACGAGATGAATTTACCCGACAAGGGATCACCATCCGTGAATGGGCAAAGGAACACGGTCTGCCAGAGCGTACCGTATATGAAGTTCTGGCAGGCAGAAAGAAAGGCGTACGGGGTGATGCCCACCGCGCCTGCGTCCTTCTGGGCATCAAGGACGGCGTGATCCTATGACCTATCTGGATGCAAGAAAGGTAGCTGATGCCCTTGGGGTGAGCAAGAGTGCGATAGATAAACGCGCCCTCCGCGAGTCCTGGCCGTTTACCGAAGCCACATGCCGGGGCGGACGCAAGCGTCTGTTCTCCGCCATGCAGCTTCCGGCCGAGGTGCAGCGCGCCCTTGCCATCCATGATGTCCGTCAGTCCGTTGAAACCATTTCCCCTCCCGCCCCGTCTTCCAATCTCCCCGCCGTGCAGGTTTCCACCGAGGCGCAGGCCCTTGTGGCGGCGGTTCGGGAGGATGCCACGAACGTGCATGTGGGTATGCTCATGACCCTTGACGAGGGCTGTGCCAAGCGGCGCAGTGAGGAGGCCATGCGGCGGTATCGGATGATCGAGCCGCTTCTCTCCTTCCCGCTCCGGGCCAAAGGTCGCCGGGAGAAGGCGGAAGTGCTGGCCGAGGCCCATGGCGTATCCGTCCCTACCCTGTACCGTTGGGAAGAAAAGCACCGCAAGGGCGGGATCACGGCCCTTATGGATAAGGTGCGCACGGATCGGGGGCAGGCCCGGACGCTGATCTCCCAGCGGTGGGAGGAGATGGCGGCAGGCTCCGGAATAAGCAAAGAAAAGATCATGGAAATAGCTCATGAAATGACTCTTTCCGTGCGGGGTCTCTGGGCGCAGGCGGACACATCCATCCGGCAGGTGCAGAACCTTGCACGGCCTGTGCTCTATAAGCTCTCGGTGGCGGCGGGGATGTCTGATGCGGTGGCAAAGCGCTGCTGCAAGGTGCCCCGGAAGTTCGTGGAGGCGGAACGGCGGTATGCCAGGATCGCCACCCACAAGAGGGATGCCAAGAAGTTCTACGACAAACACCAGACCCCCATCTACCGAACCCGTGAAAAGTACGCCCCCGGAGACCTTGTGTTCGGGGATGTGTCCCCCTGCGACATCCCGGTGCTGCGGGCCGATGGCAAGCTTGCCTGGGCGCGGCTGATCGTCTGGCAGGATGCGGCCACGAACATGATCCATGTGACGGGCTATCTGCCGGAAAAGGGAACGGGTGTGCGGCGGGAGCATGTGGCGCTGTCATTTGCCTCCATGTGCGCCCATTCACCCTGGGGGATGCCCAAACGTCTCTATCTGGACAACGGGTCAGAATACTCCTGGACGGAGATGCTGGACGCATGGAGCGAGCTGGCCACCCTGTCCGGCGGGGCCTTTGGCGGGGTTCAGATGGACACGGAAGAAGGCCGCATCATCCGCACCCAGCCGTTCAAGCCACGGGCCAAGAACCTCGAAGGGATTTTCTCTGCCCTGTCCTGGTATCTGGGCTGGCATCCGCTGTACGCAGGCGGCGACCGCATGGTGAAACGCACCCGGCGGCTGGGCAAGGCTCCGGAGGCCACATCCCTTGAGGATCTCAAAAGCTTTTTTAGCGATGCCATCCCCTACTATCACGCCACACCCCAGGGCGGGGAGCACATGAAGGGCCGGTCTCCGGTGCAGGTGCTTACGGAATGGACGGAGAGCGGGTGGCGGAAGCTGACGGTGGATGAAGAGGCCCTGATGCTGGCCTTTGCCGACCGCAGCGAGCGGGTGGTGACAGCCGGTACGGTGGCATCGGGGGGCTGGCGCTACTACCACGAGGCCCTGCACCAGTACGACGGGGAGAAGCTCCTTGTGCGGCACCCCAGACACAACCCCGTGTGCAGCTATGTGTTTAAGGATTCAAAATTCCTTTGTGTGGCCCGTCCCAT
>Ga0265295_1000805_pt1 | contig 59443 bp, 56 predicted proteins | sample Munlansysbiofilm_FD_192503 | JGI IMG/M metagenome (GOLD analysis project Ga0265295, IMG submission 192503) | Leachate microbial communities from a municipal landfill in Southern Ontario, Canada - Methane capture system biofilm | ecosystem: Engineered > Solid waste > Landfill > Unclassified ... | reverse complement strand
ACGCCAAAAATTTTCAGAGGATTTCATGCAGACAAGAAAAAGCCCGCATATAGCGGGCTCTAGCCATAAACACTGGCGGTGTGTTTATTGTGTATGGTGCCCGGAGCCGGAATCGAACCGGCACGGTGTTACCACCGAGGGATTTTAAGTCCCTAAATAAAACCATGTAAATCAACGACTTAACACTTATTTCTTTCCGCACGCGATGGCTTTCAATTGCCTTGCAGCCCAATGATAGCGCGGGGTCTAAAATAATATCGGAAAGGATTTTAGTACCACTAACACTGCTAAATGACCTGGGGCACAGTATCAAAACGAGACTCGGAGTTAGCAACCAAAGATCTATATAGAATCTGGGTAGGAACCGGAATTTTGAGCATTTTTCCCCATATCTTGCGCCTTAGCAATATAACCAATCGCGCGAAGTAACTCATAGCTATCCCCATCAGCTAAAACTTGTGAAAGGTACTCTGCAATAGTTTCTTCGCTATCAAGATAATCAACGATATCAAACGTCTGCAGCTCAACTACATTAACCATGATTTAACTCTCTAGTGGGTAGCTAGCTCATTCGATAAATCAGGATGTTTGACTAGTAAGCGCAGCAAACACAACACACCGCCTGGAGGAGTAAAACGACCTTGCTCCCAGTCACGAAGGGTAGCAACCGGTGTGGAAATACGACGTGCAAACAAAGCTTGGGTTAGCCCTGTGCGCTCTCTCGCTTGACGCACTAGAATTTGTTCAGGAGTCGTGACGCGCCCCTGCATAGTTTGAGCCTCAGCCAAAGCTTGACGCAGCTCTGGAATAGACTCACCAGCATCAAGCTCAATGGCATTAGCAATGGCTTCTAAGTCAATATTTTTATTCATGGCGTAGCACCTCACTCGCTTTCATCGAGCGTCCAGCTTGCCTTGCCTTGGCTTGCTTAGGACCCTAGAAAGAAGTTCGTCCGTTGTCTCAAGATTATACTTTTCTGACAACAATTCTTTCATCCGGAAAAGTCGAAGGTTAGCAGTGTCGACTAAGGTGGAAAATGTGGTCGCTCTGACACGACCATAGTCTTTACCAGAATCATCGGATAATTTTTTATCTCGCGGGACTTTGTTGTCTACCATTTGCCCCACCACCCAAGCGTTTATATAGGGCTTCCCTGAGACAAGGCCTAACAAAGAAATATCTTGCACATAATTTTCTGCTTGATGAGCCTCCTTTCGCGTCAGCTTAAAACCTCCTCTTTTCAGCTCAATAAGCAAAATATTTTGTAGCTGCGCAAGTACAGGGTCCACCGGATCAAATACTTCAACACCTGTAATTTGAACACTAGTTTTTTCTGGCAGAACAACGATATCAGGCCGAGTATTGTCATTAATAAATGTAGCTTTGCTTTTTTTAAAAAGCTCCCTAGATACAGTTCTTAATGTTGCGTTTGAACAGTATTCTTGCGACTCGAACTCATGCCCAAACAGCCATCTAGACCTCAAAACCAACGGGTGTAATGTATGCAATTCATCGACGTCAGGATCATCAGCCAGCCTCTGTATAGTTTCAATGACGCTAATCCTACTGTCTATTTCATCCAGGGCTCGCAGCGCATCTTTGACGGTCCACTCTGAAAGCAAATGATCTAGGCCATCTATATCATCTGACTCCAACGTGGAAAGCTTTTGCAGTAAGGCTGCTCCGCTCTTGGATTTTTCCAAATTAATTACAGCTTTAACTGCTGTTGCTAGGAAATCTGGAGATATCGCTGGATGTGCTGTTGCTATACCTCTCGTAAACTCGCTCACTTCCAGCTGAGCACCTAGTCCGAGTGAGGCCAGCTCATTCCTATTCTCTGACAGCGCATCCTCTGAAACAGACTCGACAAACTCACCCGCCAACTCCATCATAATTTTACAAACATGGTCTGCCGTGGCTTTGTATAGTTCATCAACAGAGTCAGTAGAACGAAATCCAGTCCAGTCTTCTTCTACGTCAGACTCAAAACCACTAGTATCTACAATTACTGTATAGCGGCGCGCAAAACGAGTTCTTCTATCTATCGCAAACTTGCCAATCGTCCAAGATATAGTCCCGACCAAGCGTTTTTGCACCCAAAATGCCACCCCCTGATGAATGGAGGACTGGTTCAGTTTGGTCGAGTCAATCACTATTACTCGAGCGCTTCTTCCTTCGCCTAAATCCAAGGTTTCTTCGCTAACGCGCCCCTCAATTTCAGAAAACTGGAGCTGGGTTCCGTTAACTCTAATTACAAACTCTGGATCGTGCACAAAGCGAACTGACAATACCGTAAGGATCTCTTCTGGATCGGGTAAGTTTCGCTCTACCTTTACAGAAAGACGAGTGCCCGCCCCGTCGCGAACACTAAAACTTTCGCTACGCAAAACAAAAGGACTACTCCCGGATGATGTGCCAACTACAAACTGAGCCAAGTCACCATCACACCATGTGCTAACTGCATATTCATCCGCAAAACATAATAGTCCATGCCGCCCAACCCCATTGCGTCCATAAGCTATTCGAGCGGTAGCTTTGCGACCAGTCGGGAACTGAACGTCTGCCCCTTGATGCCTTAACCGGTCATACCTCAAGGTCATCCAGCGCTGTTTAAACTGATCCTTTGTCATGCCGTGACCATCGTCAATGATGGTTAACTCGCCTCCCCGCTCATCAGGTATTGTGATATCCACATTGCTTGCGCCGGCATCCCAAGCGTTAGCAACCAGCTCAGTCAAGGCCACTTGCGGAGTATGTGCTAGCTGGCCCAGCTCTCTGAGAAGATAGTCCTCTTCAAAGAGCGATGTCTGCAACAAAGTTCTATCCATAGTTATCACAATATATTCAATGACTTAAGGGTGTGGACACGCATTCTTTTCCAGCAAGATTACACCAATCCATAGCATTTTCCCACGACTGCCTGAAGCTCAAGTCTTGCACTGAGCAGCAGACCCTTCTTGACTGCTTACTATTTTCGAGCTACCTTTCCCGCGTCGCTGCAAATTCAGCGATCGGGATTGGCGTTCCGGAATGTACAGGCGGTCACAACCGCGCTCTTAAGCGGTTTTTTTGTGCCCGCAACATGGCAAGCCTGTAATGGGCGGGCCGTGTGAGGGAGCCGAAAGGCTCGCCGGATCCTGTACCCGGTACGCCAACCTCGCACGGTTCCGCCCACCCTGATTGGCGTCAGGGCAGCGGATTATGATCTGTACAGGAGCAATGCCCATGAAAGCCTTATCATTCCAAAGCACTCAATTCGACATCATTGACCGCAACGGCCAGCCTTGGCTTCAATCAAGACAAATAGCCAGCGCACTTGGTTATGTAGACGAAAAATCAATCAACAGGATTTATGCACGTAACGCAGACGAATTTACTGACTCTATGAGCTGCGGGGTCAAATTGACCTCCAAGGGTCAGCAGCGAGAAGTCCGCATTTTCTCACTTCGAGGTGCTCACCTGATCGCAATGTTCTCACGCACCAAGGTCGCCAAAGAGTTTCGCAAGTGGGTGCTCGATCTGTTGGATAAAGAAACTCAACCAACCCTACCGTCACTCATGCAGCGCCGCTGGCTGATCACCTTCGATCACGAAGGAAAAGAACATGTCAGATCAGTACCTGATGACGCAGTGGTAATGACGCCGTCTCAACTACTCTCATGGTTAGCAGATCCAGAACGCATTGCCGTTGATGCCGATATGTTGTTTCAGTTCGTTGCTGCTGCCAGCGAACGGCTTAGACGCATGCATGGATACCAGGCAGCGCAGTTGAAAAGAGCTAGAGATGCTGGGCTTCAGGCGAAGCTGATTTAGCGCATCTGTAAGCAAAAAGCCCTGAATGGAACCAGGGCTACACTACTACGCTTTCTGTCAGATTAGGATTACATCTATTCAGCCTTGTATTAACATGCTAATGATGCAGAATTATCGAAATAAATCAAAAAACTCATAATTAATGTATATTTAAAAAACTTCTATAGGTTGGATGTATCGACCAAACAATACTATCGTTCTTATTTGCACTAGATTTATATAAATCCAAATCATCAGTATAGTGCGTAAAAGTTCTTCCATCATCATGTTTTCTTGAAAAAATCCCTAGCAGATATAGGAAATTTCCAAAATCCTCATGACCTGTAGGCTTCTGCCCGTTCAGCATAGGAAGCTGATCAAACGCTCTACCTTTTATATAATTATCATCTAGCATATTATTTATTTCACTATATTTCATTTCTTTTTTTGAGCTTCTAATTGAATCAATAAGAAACTCTATTTCACTGAACTGATGCTTATGCTCTTTAACTAAATCATCCCTTCTGTTTTTTCCAAAGTCCTCAAGTATGTAATTTATATGTTCCAACTTTATTTTCTTTGTACGAAGGCTGATATCTCTTACTTTCTTCGCCGCCATAGTGCACAACTGTATCATCCACCTTGGTCTTCTATTTGAAAAAGCACTAATAGCATCAAACAGTCTTGCTTCTTTATTCCCAACCCACTCAATTGGTGAATCAAAAATAATATCTAATATTTTATTATAATCTTTTTCGGGTTTAAACTTAGACTCAGCACTATCTGGAAAATTACTAACAACATAACAGCTAATTCTTTTAGCCAATATATCAAGCATAAATTTTCTATTCCAAAATATACTAACAATATATTGCTCTATTTTATCTAAATCCTCCAAACCTCTTAAACAAGCCCAAACATCACTTCTAACTGTAGCCCTCACTTTCAAACCTTTATAGTCGTTCGTCATATGCCGAACAGCACTAAAAAAAGCACCAACTCTAGCTTGATATTGTTCATTATTTATGTACTTCGCATCAATATCATCCACTAAAAGCCATATCGTATATTCTTCCTCCTGTAAATATTTGTTCAAAAAAATATCAGGATTTTTAACACCTATTTTATCAGTATCTAAACCAGCTTTTTCTAACAGTTTACTAAATCTTTTTGCTAGACACCCCAGCAAATTCATTTTTTTAAATCCCTCTAGTTCTGCCTGCTCAATAATTGATATATCCCTATCACTGCTGGCAAAACTTATTTTAGAACTAAGCTCCAATATTATTTTTCTGCATATAACCAACTTCCAGTAATTCTCAAGATATGCATGATCACTACTTTCAAAGCTGCCCAATCCAAGTAAATCATTACCTGTAACATTGATAATTAAATCATTTTCTGTACCGGCCAAATCGTAATGTAATTTCGCTATAAGTGCCGATTTCCCCATTCCTTTTCTAGCACTCACAACACAGAGCTTTTGCTCTCTACAAAAAAAATCAGAAAAATCATTATGGTTCACAAAGTACTGACTAAGAAACTCTTTATCCTCATCTTCTCCAGCCTGATTACCAAAGAGTTTCTTATCTAAAATATTAATTGAAACCATTATATTAAAATCCTATTTAATTACACTGCATCTGCCCGCCAATGTACTGGCATACCTTACCGTCTTGTCTAATATGGGTTGGCCCAGCTCCTTGGTTATAGCGCTGTCCTTGGTTATCCCAGCAGCCAGCACTGTCGCAATTAGTAATATGACTCGGCGGTGGCGTAGATGATGGTGAATAATCTTCTCTGCCATTATCTGACCCGTAGCATGATGCGGCGGCAGACAACTGCGCAGCAGTAAGCCCGTGCGCTCCTTTATATTTAGTAAGCGCCTCTCTGCATAGTTTGTCTTGCATGCGCCCTTGCTGGTTCGATCTGCCATCACCCACAACAGTAACTCGCATCTTCTGCTTTGGTTGTGACCTTTCTAAACGATCATCAAGAATTCGCTGCTGATATTGAGAGCTGTCTTGCGTGTTGACGCGGCTTGTATCGACCTTTGCAGAGCTATGGTTTGTTGCGCACCCTTGATCCGAAAAAGTAATTTTACCGTTGACATCAACACACTTATAAACTTGTGAGAATGCAATAGATGGGTGCAGTAAAGTCGCGACGATGATTGCCGCACATGAAAGTGTTTTGAGATTTAACACGGATATTCCATCCCTGAATACAATGCCATTAACCTAGCACAATGCCATTCCTAGTCAATCGCTAAACAGTCGTCCTCTGCATGAGTTGTGCGCAGCACTCTACTTACTGCTACTGCAGATAGCGCAATCTACTCTCATCTGAGTAGCTAGCCCTGCAGGTTGTGAACAGATCAACTTGCACTTATGCTAAGCGCCCTACCATGTACTGATCAAAAACTGGGCTTTAAAAGCCAAATCGGACGATATAACAATGTACAGAACGCTAATAACCGCTCTAATTTGTTTTTTACTCGCTGGCTGTGGTCACTCTCACCTCCAGTATCAGCCTTCAGACAGACAGCTAAACTGGAACAAAGCCGTTGCCATCATTGAGCAAGGTTTTTACGAGGATTATGGTAAACAAAAAACCCAAACCGTTTCTGTAACGGGCGAGGCGATTATTTTATCTGACGGAACAATTTCTAACAGCGTAGGCGTTGGCACAGCTACGCCGCTTGGCGGAAGCGCATTACTTATAGGGACCAGTACAACCAAAACGGTCAGCGCGGGACAGAGAATTTATCTGAACTCTCTTGGTGACAGTATGCTTATGAAGCGTAATGGTCGTGATCATCGTTACGCCGTCATCATCCGAATCAAGCCTGGTGTTACTTCTAGAACAGTATTTTTCAGGTCAGAAAATCAGGCCAAACAGTTTTTAGACGCCCTAGAATATTTAAAGAAAGCTTATGCTGCAGCTAGTTAGTTTTTCATATTAAGCTGGCACTCCGATGATGCAACAGTATTGTAGATATCGCCGAAAGACTCTACAAAATCAATCACTTACAAAATAAATGTCTAATACTCTAGCGCCATATAGGCGCTTGTAAAGCCGCTAAGCATGCAGAAGGTAGGCATAGTATTAGACAGTAAAATACCCGCTTACATCCCATATTTGTATCAAACGATACGGGGCTGGAGTCATCTTCTGAATCAAACCTTGTAACCACGAGGAAAAACGCATGGCTTTGGCATAACGGATAACAGCTCGCCTATTTTTTTTGCAGACTCATATGAAGTTCCATATACCACTAATCGACTTGTAAACGCTGATGTTACCGCAGCGCTACCTAATTGAGCGTATCAACAACAATCTATGACTCTATCTTTCATGTAAACTTTAGTGTTAGATATTAAAATCGTGTATGTTAATTTTCATTACCAGCAGTGTAGGCGCTAAAAGTTAACGTGTCTTGCTCATAAACTAGCTAGCAACATGCCCCTCTATGCCTCTGGATGCTCCGCCCTCCAAGCACAAAATAACCTGTTTAAACTACCGTTTAAGGAAGTGAAAATGTTTCGTTTTTTTATTGTTTGTTGGTTGGCAGTTGCATTACAAGGCTGTGCCAGCGGACCTTCCTTGGAAGGACAGCCATATTATAACGGGCCAACCATTTCTAATAGCAATGTAGCTACTGTCTATTTTTTTAGAGAACATCACCCTATCGGCCGAGGGGTTGCCCAAGACATTTCGATTAATGAAGAGGTGGTAGGTTCTTTGTCGAGCGGCGGGTACTTTATGGTGCAGCTCGATCCTGGGGTTAAGAAAGTGCGTGCTAGACGAACTCAATTTTTGCAGGGCGATTTAGGTGATGCAGATTTTGATATTGACGTGGCCCCTGGTAGAATCTATTTCTTCGCACAAGAAACTAGTTCTGTCCCGTACAGTGATAGACGGGAGGTCTCAAAAGTAAGAAAAGGCGGCTTTAACTATATACAATATTACTTTCGGTGGGCCGTCGTACCTCAGAATGAAGCTGAAATGCGTATGAGGTTCTGCCGGCTCAACCCTGCTCCATAAACTATGTTCTCTCTATTCTTGCGAGCTTCGGCTACGTTGGTATTTCAGGAGCCTCGCCCAACTCTTGCTGGTACATTTAACCTTTAGCGAAAATCGTGCAGCAGCCTAGCTCTGCATGAGATGTAAGCAACATTCAGCGTTTCAATTTCTTCTATTGCTGCTCTAAGGCGTCGAGAATTAGCTTCTGGTAATAGCCCACTGGCCGAGCTGGTGTTTCCTGCACCAGCTTCGGTATTGAGGGTTGTGTCACCTCCGGCGCTACCACTACATACCCCACTTGCGGTGACGACGCGCACCCGAATAGGGCGATTGGCAAGCTCGTTAGCAAGGCGAGCAATCTCATCTTTTGCAGCATTATCTTTACCCTCTTGTAGTTGGGCCTGTTTATCTAATGCGGCCTGTTTTTCGTCACGCTCTTTAGTTAACTGATCAAGAGTGACTTTTGCTTGGCTTGACTGCCGGCTTACTTGACCTCTTAGCTCTTCGAGTTCTAGCGCCGGTGCCTTGCTGCCGAGCGCGTATCCCATACCAAACACTGCTAATCCTGTTACCGCTAGTGCTATCAGCATGAATAGTGTTTGCCGTAGTTCTGTATTCACTTAATCCCGCCCTCTGTTTCACTGCAGCGTTAATCTGGATGATGCGAGCCTCTGCGCTGAGTCCGTTAAAAAACAACTTCAATGTTTTCTGTATCATTCATCATCACCGTAGGCCTGCGCTCTCATGCATTTGTCATGGCGCTCAAGCTGCCTTTGCCATACGCCCCAGCATCTGTTGTTAGGCTTGCCGTTGATCATGGTTGAGCAGTCGTAGCCACCGGCTCGCTTCCACTTTAAAAGCGACTTGCACGATTGCTCGTATTCGCCTTTCAGTAGATGCTTGCGCATGGATGATGAGCGCCAGTTACCAATGCCGTACTGGCCAACAAAGTCTAGGTATAGGTCGTACTCGGTTTGATACAGGGAAACATTAGGTATCGTTGCTCGGAAATTCTTCTCATCACCACTCATAAGGTTTCGAGCAAGTATTTCGGCGCGCTGTTTAGTGATCGGTTTGTCTGTTAGCTTTACTGATGAGCCGTCCTCGTATCGAGTTGATCCGTGGCCAATGGTTGGCACATCATTTTTGGTGGGCATGTACGGTGTAGGACTGAAGCCTTCCGAGGTCATCCATGTGGTAAAGCCAAGAGCACTTATAGTCAGGGTTGCGATGGCTGTTCGAGTGTGCCTGCCTATTTTAGAAAGAGTGTGATTATTCACTTCTCCCCCTCGCTACTGCAGATCTGCTTACAAAATCTTTTACGCAAGAAGCTTTTACTGCAGGAGGGCCGATTATCCCCGCTCGAATACGTCTGACTTCTAAGTCATGCAGCTCTACGCTCCTCATTGCCTCTTCCTGAAGAAGCCTGTCCTGAAGGATTCTTGAGCGGTAGTTTGTCCACGCGATAAATGCCGAAACAAGAAGCCCAGCAAGTGCCAGCCACATTTCGAAACTAATGATTCCAATCGCACCAGCAAACCACGCTGCAAACTGGCCTATAGCGTTCTTAACATCGTCAGACATAGCGTAACTTCCAAATACTGTTTTTAGGTATTCTTTAGGAAGTTACGCCATGAGTGAAACTCTACAGGGTGGAGCTACTTGCGCACTGCAGATAGCTCGACAAATTGCTCCATGCGCTGAATCATTCGCTTCTCAAGTGCGCGTATTTCTTCCCGTGGCGCGCCTGCTTGTTCAAGCTCGCGTTTGCGGTCACGCATACCTTTAACCTGTTTTTCTGCTGCTCTGGCTGCTAGATGAAGCTTGGCATGAGGGTGCTTGTTAGCGTACTCAACGGCCTCGCCTGATCTGCCTGATGCACGCAAGCCTTTCACTTCTTCAGCATGCTTGCGCACCTTGTCCATGTTGTTATAGAAAGCAGACTGTTTGGCACCATCACTATCGGCGTCACCAAAAAACCTGCCGGCTAACGGAATGTTATGCCAAAGCAAATCATCACCGGTGGCAGTCGCCTGAATCGACTTCATAAACTTAGTGGTTTCTCGGCCTACACCACCAGTCAGCTGGCCAACAAGGTAATCAATTTGATCCGGCGTGGGTGATAGCTCGCCTTTCGTGAATTCCGTACCGCCTGTTGCGTAATTGACCAGTTCTGACAACCATGTTGCTGGCAACGATGCCGTATCACGCGCCAGCGTATGCCCTGGCGTCTGGCGGTTAAAGCTTTCTTTGGCAATCGCACGACCTGAAAAGTCTTTGTTTTCGGCAAGCGCAGCAAGCGGGTCGAGCACAGTAGGTGCAATGGTCTGCATAGATAAGCCTGAGCTGCCAAGCGGGTTGTATACGTCAGACATAACATCTAACAGACTGATAAGGTGCTTTGCAGCATCCTCTCCACCACCAAGCGCAAACTCGGTAGGAATGCGCCCAAGGTTTGCTATAACGTGGTAACCCAGCGGCATAGGTATGCTGATATAAGTCTTGCCTCCGGTCGGAATGATTATATTGCGCTCACGAATAAACTCTGGCGGCTCGTCATCATCAAAGCCCATCATCGCTAGCAATACAGTCTGAGACGCACCCAGCAGAACACCACCAGAAACAATGCGCTTGCCTAGTTTCGATAGGCGCATGGTCTTGGGTTTACCCGGGGCCATATCAAACAATGACTGGCCTAGTCGAGCACTGCCTTGCACGCTCGCATTGAAGAACGCATACAGCGCCCCGACCTGCTGGGTGACTTGGCCTTTACGGTTAAAGTTTACGGTCAGTCCTTTAGCCAGTGCTGCCGCCTGCTCTTTGCTCATGCCAGCGTTAATGCCAGTCTCATAAGCAGATAAGCGCACGCCGTTTTCCATAGCTGTGTTGTAGTCAGACAGCAGGTCAAACATCCATGATGCTTTCTTACGTACTACTTCAAGCGGTGCCTTTAAAACTCCACCTGCAGTAAATAGCTTGCCCAAGCCTGTATCTGCCCATCCGTCAGGCGTTAACGCCTTTTGTATCTTCTTGCCTCGGTCAGCACTATTGCTGAACTGATCCCTGAAGCCAGTCTGCCCACCGGTATTCTGGAAGTCTTCCCATAGCATCCCCCACTTCCCTGTTGCATTGTTTCCTTTTCTGTTGTCGCGCTCGGCTTTCATTACCGCACCAACTGCGGTGAATGTATTTTTGAATAAGCGCGCTTGCTTGCCTGTCAATGGCGTGCTCTGCAAGTGAAGCATGGCTTCTTGTATGTCTCGCACAAAGTTTGTTACGCCAAAGATCGGGTTGTACTGCGTGTTCACTGCTGCAAAGTAGCGCGTAGCCGTGGCTGTAGCACCTAGCAATCCTTCAAGCTGTGCCGCATCAAGATTCTTTAAAGCCTCTGCCATGCGCATTGCGCGTGGATCGTCTTCATTCATCAGGACCGCATGCTCTTTGCCGTTTACCTTGGCAACAACAGCGTTATCACGACTTTTATAAGCAGGGTCCACTTGGTTGCGCACCATGCCGGTTGCTTTGTCGATCACTCGGCTAGTAGGTAGTACGTCAACCTTCCAAAATTCAGGTAGCGGATTGTCTTTAGCCAGGCCCAGCAGCGCAGCCGCTACACGGTTTTTCTCGCCGCGAACAATAATGCGCTCTCGTTGCATCATCACGTTGGCAAGAATATCAACGACTTTGCGCGTTGAGCCGGTACGGCCTTTCGTTTCTTTGCCCTTAACGCTGAAGCCTTGACCGATACCCATCTGACCGTCTTTATCTTCACGCTGCAGAGGAATGTAGTGCTTGAATCCGGCTGCCCAGTCATCAACAGTTTCTTGACTTTCAAGTCCGTAGCCAACAATGGTTGCTCGTGTTCCACCAATAATCTTATCGACCATCTTTGCAGCGTTCTCGAACTGCTTACGGCGAACACCATTTAGCGAATTAAGGTACTTTGCGGCCTCAGCATTGGTCATACCTGAACCACCATCAGGCATATTCGGATCACGTTTAGCAATCAGCGCGTTAGCTTCCTGTGCGTGCCGCGCGTGCAAGAACTCTTCAAGATCGCTCATCTCAACCTTGGCGCTCTGCATATACTCAACAAGTGGATTTACTTCCTTGTTTAAGAAGTCTTGCGTTCGCTTAGCTGCTCGACCGTGAAACAATGTTTCTTGAAGGTATACGTCCAAGTCATCATTGATTGTCTTGCCAGTGTCGAGGATAGCTTCAATCACGCGCTTTGTGTCAACGTGCTTATCTTGGATCTTGTAAACAAAACTATCGAACTTGGATGCTGACGGGCTTTCCCATGCCGCCATGCCACTTGGCTCTGCGTTAACTGATGCTGGATTGGCTGAGCGGCTGAAGCGAATGCCGGCGCTATCTTCTGATTGGATAATCTGGTCTGGCTCAAAGGCAATGTAAACGTCTGACCGTATCGCGTTATTGCCCTTCTCATCTGCTCTAGCCACATCGACCATATTTCTAAGAATAACCCCATCATTGCCATTCTTTTGAGCGGCAATGATCGCTTTTGTTATTGCGCCCTCATCGTGCGAGTCGTCATCTTCACTAAAGGTGTGCTCGTGTGGGTTTTCGATGCGCAGATAAACGTCATGGATAGCGCCAGGCTCAAGAATATCTTTAGGGATATATTTTTTAAATGCCTTTGGCGTGCCGTTCGACTCTTCCGGCCATGTGTTTATGTCGGTGTCGTACTCGTACATATCCATAAGACTGTCGATAAAAAAGTCTCTGCCTTCTAGATCGAGGTCTTCGCTTGCTATGCGGCCAATATCAGAAGCTAGGCTTTCCAGCTGGCTATCGCTCAGACCTTCAACTGCGCCTCTGATTGCATCAAGGTCTGCGACTGCGCCCTCAGCCTGCTTTTTGAAGTCGTAAGCCAAAGACTTGCTACTTGTAAAAAAGAAGCCTTCCTCTGCCGACTTAGCTCGCGTGGTAGCGCCTCGCTTATTCTTATCAAAGGTTGCGAACTTAGCGCCCGAGCCATGATAGACAAGCAGTGGCTCGCCCTTACTATCAACGACTTTACTTTTTCCGAATGCTTTTTTAAAGGCTGCTTTTTTAACTTGTGATTTGCTGAAGCGAATACTTGGATTGTTGCTGTCAAACTCTCCATTATTGCCGCTGGCAGATTTGACGTTGTTCGGGCTAAATGTTGCGATCTCTACGCTGCCCGAATGCTCGACATATGCCCCGTCAAATCCGTTGTCCATCATCCTGCGCGTTACCGCATCGATATTGTCCTGCCCAGCCTGGCTTAGTTTTTGTTTTTCTAGTGGGTCAACTTGGTAAACATTCCCAGTCGAGCGTATGAAAAGCGGCATCACGTTCGGACTGCCATCTCCGTTTTTCAGCTTGGCATAAGTGTTCGCCATTCTTGCGTCTGACGCTGCATATGCACCACGACCTAGCCAGCCTGCATCTTTTCTGTTTGGGTGGTCTAGGTCGAACGCTTCAAAGCTGTCTCTTGTTCCGTGGTAGAAGACCTTTGGCTCTCCTGTACTTTGCTCGATGAGGATATCAGGTATGCGTGTACCTCTTCCATGGTCTTGGCGTCCTCCAGCCTCGCCGGTGCCGGCGGCATTGGCGGTTTGTTCGGGTCTGCCGGCAGGCTCATTATTAGATCGTGGATCTCTTGATCCTTTTTGTTTCTCTGTTTGCTGGCCATTCTGCCAATCTCCAAACCATTCAATAAAGGCTGGTGTGCGTACTTGCACCCATTGCTGATAGTTCAGCTTGGTCTTGCCTTCTGATTTTGCCTGATCGTAGGCGGCACGACCACCGTAAGCTTTTTCTGTTTGCGCAAACTGCTGCTGACCTTCTGCACGATCTTTAATAATGCCCTTTGAATACAGGATGCGCCCATTCGGATTTTCGCGCACCATTCCTTCTGAGACTTCGTAAATTTTGCTCTTACCCTTGTTTTCTTTAAACCCAAAGCGCTGATAGAACTCTTTAAGCCTTGCTTTATTACCACCAAAATCGGCTGTTGGTGTTAAAGCAACGTGCTTGCCTGTGGCGTCGGCGTAGTCAGTCAGCACCTGCATAGCTGCAGATCCTTTTCCCTCCCCGCGTTTATCTCCCGGTACCACAATTTTGTTGACGGTAATAATATCGTTGCGCTCACTGATCTGGTGCTTTAGACCAAGCGCATCAAGTTTCGCTAGAGCACCCTCTAAGCTAGCTGTTGCGTCACGACTGAACCCAGCGGAACCTCCATCAACATTACCTCGACCAGCCTGCTTCATACCTGCCATTGCGTAGCTGACAAGATCGTCCACAGTGACTGGGCCGATAGGCAAGCCGTTACGCAGCGCCCAGCTTCGCACATTGCCGATGAGTGAGCGTAAGAAGTCACCGACCTTATTACCTATATTTTGATCTACCCATGAAAGAAACTTGCTGTCTGCAGTACCATAACCAGCGCTCTTGCCTTCCGTTACGGCCTGCTCAACGATGTAAGCGCCTGCTTCTTGTGCGTTCGCTGTTTCGCCAGCATCATCCATGCGAGCAGCTACGCGATCAAGGAATGCTCGTGTTTCTGCGTTTTTCTCTTTGCCGCGATTCATCAACATGGAAAGCGCGGCCTTGTCGATCTTCTGGCGCTGTTGACCGTGGATCATTTCATGGAGAAGAACAGCCGTACCGGTAACAGGGTTAAGGTTTGGTCCAACAAGGAACGTAAGACCAGACTTTGGATCGTAGAAGCCGTTAATAGAACCCGCATCAGAGAACATCTGAACTGACTCTGTGATTGGCTTACCCGTCTTGGACGCAAAGGCACGAGCAATCATCAACGGATCAGCACTATCAATTACCACCACACCACCATGCTCGCCCTTGTTACCACGGGCAAGCATGGTGCGCACAGCTTTAGTTAGTCGCGGGAACTGCACATCGAACGCACGTACCAGCGAGGCGTCAGTTATCGGTGCGTTATTAACGTTGCTGGGCATTGCCTTGCTGGTAATGTCCTGGCCGTTGAATGTCACTATAACGTCTGCTCTTGGCGTGTCCTGAGTCAGCTCGGGCGCAATGTTACGGCGCAAAGCTGGCGTCATAGAGTGGCGCGTTTGGGTGTTTCTCGCCTCCACTTCACCGGCAAGTGCGCGATACGCCTTGGCTCCACTCACATCAAGATCACTAAAAACCATATTCTTGGAGCCGCCTACGGCAAAGCCTTCGTAAACCTGAATGCCGTGCTGTAGCTCATGCAAGATTGCAGACGCCACTTTATCGCGTGGCAAACTGTCGCGCAGTTGGATCGTGAAGCCTGTCGCTCTGCGCTTTAATCGCGCCAGTGCGGTGCCGCCTTCTGGCATTCTCTCTACTTTGATATTGCTTAGTTTAGGGTAGGCAACAAATAGTTGAGCGTGATCAATAAGGTCTGAAGTAACAGGGAACTTGCGACCGCCTGTGATCGCATCAAGCGCAGCAGAATCAATCACCTCTCCTGCTGTTTTACCTGATACTCGCAACTTGGCCTGATCATCACTGATTTCAAAGCGCCATTTGCCATCATTGCCACGGTGCCAGCCAGTTTCTTGGCGCACAGTCTCTGCGTTGTCACCAGAAGCAATGCGCAACTGAGCCTGATCCAGTGATGCAAGATCAGCGCCGCGGGCAGTCTTTCCTGCAAAAGAAAAGCTCGTTTTGTTAGCTGAGCGGTACTTGAAAAGGTCAGTTTCTGTCTGTACTCTGTGTTCATAGCCTCGTAACTGGCGAACATCCCTGGGCAATTGGAGCCCAGACCGTTCTGCTAGTGCGGGGCTTTCTTTTTGGTTCAAATAAAGTAACGTCTTGTCTTCTTTTACCCACTTCATTGCGGGTACGCTTGCAGGGTTATCCTTTTCATAAGCATTAACCGCCACATGAACGTCCATGCCCCCCATTTCACCACTGGGTTCAAGCACAATTAGAACAGGCTTGCCGTCAATCAACTCTGGCGAAATCAAAGTTATTCTGTCTTTTACTGTTGCTGAGCGAAACGCCGCAACTGGATCTTCAATCCAATCAGGTAGTTTCTTCCATTGCTCAGCAGTCATTCCTTTATGCTTAACTTCACCGTCTTCTTTTTTCTGCACAGCTGACTCAACTAAGTGAAGCGGCTTATCACCATGCCCTAGCAGATCCAAAATGTCGGCACGATCAAGAACTTTTACACCTTTACGGTTACGCTTAGCGCCGTTAAATAATTCATCAATTCTTGCTTCATAATTGGTTTCTGTGCTTTTCGAGCGTGAAAACTTAGCTTGCTCTGCTGCTGGCTTCGCGACTGTCTCGACCGGCTTGGTGGTATCGCCATTACTAAGCCACTGCTTAAACTCGCCCACAGTCATTTCAGTGATAGGACCTACTTTCCAGCCTTCCTGATAGTTGCCTTTGTATGCTGCTACGGCCTGCGTTTGACCTTTAAAGCCAAGCATGACTTTGTGCTCGTCGAACTTGCCGTTCTTGTGCGGTTGATCAATTACAAATACTTTATCGCTGTCGGTATCTTTACCTATAAACACATCAACATGGTCGCCGTCAGCGCCCGTAGTACGTTTAATATATCCGTAGTCATGCTTTATAGTGTTTGACCAAGTATTACCATCAGGGTCTACGCCACTGCGCTCTGATCCGACCGGGTTCTCTATCGTGATATCAATGCCCTGAAACTTAACGTGCGCTTTTTTATAGTTGCCGGCTTCTTTCTGCGCTTCACTTGGATTTGGATTATATTGGCTGTCTGTTACGGCAACCTGCGCGCTATCTGTCGCGGTGGTGACTCCCGCTTCGGCCTTGGTGTTTTCGGTAGAGAAAATATCCTCCTGCCCGCTCAGCTGCTGCTCTGCACTTTGACCAAGCTCGAAACGGTCAAGAGAAGATTCAATGGCTTGCTCATCCGCAGCTTTTTCGCGGGTTTTACGTTCGGTTTTAGCTTGTTTTTCCTGCGCTTTTTTCTCATCTTCAAGGCGAACTTTTTCGGCGCGCTCTGCTGCTGCGCGCGATTCTTCTGTTTGCTGGGTAAGGTCTAGAGGTGAAGGTTGTTGCTGTGGTTGCAACTGCTCAGGCTGAACTGTATCTACATCGTTGTTTGCAGCATCAATGGCTGCGATTAAATCAATTAGCTTCTTGTGCTGCTTAGGATCGATACCTAGGTCACGGGCAGCCTTTGCAGCTTGTAGGTAGTTGCTGCGCCACTTTTCTAACTGCTGGGCTGGTTCAGCTTCTTGTTTAACTGACTCAGCTTGTCGCGTATCGGCTGGTCGCTGGGATCGCCCGGGTTGCCCTTCATCCACTTGCGTAGCAGATTCTGGCCTTCCTTGCTGCCCCACAACTTCCGCGCTTCCGGCGGCATCGAGTTGTCCATAGCCTTCTACCTCTGTGAGTGAGTCTTTAATTGTTTGTTCTTGCGTGCGCTTTGGCACATCGCCATACATATCGGTGCTTGGTTTATCTGCCTCATTGAAAGCAGTATCAACCATGTTAATGAATTGCTCACCGATATACTTACCGCTACGGATAGTGCCTTTATCATTCAGCATCATTTCCATAATCGGGTACGCTTCAGGACTGATACCCATTTCAGCTTGCTTGACGTACTCGCTTAATCTTATCCCTCTGCGTCGTGCGTTGATAGCAGACATTGCAGCTTCAATGATGAGCGGTCGAATATCGTAAATACCAGCATTTTCTAACTTGATCATGTGCGGCGCGGCTTGCAGTAACGCGGCAATAATAGACTTTGACTCATCGTCCTTTTGCGACTGCATAACGGTTAGCTTGTCGTTATCGTATGCCTTGTGAAATACAGCAGTTTCTAACCGGTCTGTGGCTTCGCTGCTTATCTCACCATCAATCATCAAGTTTTCATTGGATGGCATAGATTGGATAAACTGCATTACCGTTTCGGGTGTGATCTGGCCGTTAGCACCGTACTTTAGATCAAGAAGGTTTAAACGGCGCATATCGGTCTTAGCTTGCTCTAACTTGTTAAGATCAAGCTGACCAGACCTGTTCGATTCGTCTCCAATGTTCTGAGTGATTTCACTGCGGGGCATTACGCGCACAAGCACAGGCTGTTTCATTTTCTGAATTACTGCGCCGTCAATACCGTGCGCACCTGCATCTTCGATCATGTCGATTTTGTAAGTGTCGGCATTGCCTTTGCGCCAAGCTGCTTGCAGTCCAGCAACTCGACCATTACCGGCGATAGCACGGCTCTTGCCTTCTTCGCCTGTTGCGTAAGTAGTGTTTACCGTTCCGTCTGACTGGTTACTTGGTAAAAGCTGGTCAGATTCAATGACTGCGTACTGAACAGGCATGCGACGACCTTGCGAGGTTGCCATTTGTTCCTGCTTACCTAGCTGACTTGCAGGAAGCTCCAAGCCTTCTTCAATAACAGGTGCACCATTACCAAAGTCACGCGAGTAACCAAGACGCATGTAGTCTGGCTTGTTTGAAATATCGCGCATCTGCTCGAGTGCTTTGCCACTTGTACGGTCACGGTTTTGCAGTACAGGACCGGTATTGCCTTGAGCGCTACGATTTGGATCAGTCCAGCGCTGGCCGCGATTTGCTGCAAGACCACCAATAAGTTTTGCTTTCTGCTCGGTACCTAACGCATCCCATTTGCGAGTGGCCGCATTCTTTGCCGGCACGCCGCGCATACCTAAAACATCGATAGCCGCTGCGTTGCGCTCAAAGGCATTTAGGCTATCCCAAATAGACTGCGCGTCTTGTTCTGGCGTGCGCTGTGCTGCTGGTTTTTGTGCTGGCTGCTTTGGCGCTGCTTGCTGTGTAGGCGCAAGGTTGCTATCAAGCTGGTCAGTATTAAGCACTGGTGAAGGTGTCACGCCTTCACGCTCAAGAAAATACGGATTGATTTCCGTATCAGGTACTTGGCTATCATCGAATGCTGTGCTGCGCGGACGCTCGCCTAAGCCTTGCTCTAGCTGTCCAGCATCAAGCACTGGTGGTGGTGTTACGCCTTGCTGCTCAAGTAACTGCTGGTTGATAGATGGCTGCGTGGTCCCGTCGTTGTTGAATGTACTGTTTACTGATTGCGCCGCTGCTGCAGACAACGGGCCATCATTAGGGTTAATGCCCATCTTCGAGGCCATGTCTTGCTGGTCAAATACTGGTGGCGGGGTTACGCCGCCTTCCTGCATCTGTCCCATATCAATCTTAGCTTCAGGAGTAGGCTCATCCCACATACCATCTGCTGCAGGCATTTCTTCTTGCGCCATGCCTTCCGGTGCAATGCCGTTGGCCGCATCAATCCACTCTTGCTCTGTAAGTGATTTCTCACGCGTCTTGGCAAAGTTAAACATCGACTGGACGCTAGATTGGCCAAGTGACAAGAAGCTCTCTAGCACAGCTTCGGATACGCTTGCTTGCCCTGTTGCGGCCAACTCGCCTAAGTATTCACCTAAACCTTCGCCGATAGTCTCAACTGTTAGCAACACACCGGCTTCAGCTGCACGCTTGCGTAAACTGTCTGCAATCTTGGCTGCGTTTTGCTGTGCCTCAGATACAGACTTGGCTAGCTGCTGGCTACTACGTGCCGCAGAAACTGCTGTTGCGTCGCTAATATCCACGCCTGCGTCAATGAGAGTTTTGCGAGTAGCTGCTTCGACTGCATTCTCTGCGGTGCGACGCATGGTGCTGGATATTTTACCGCCGATGCCAAAAGTAAGCGCATCAACAGCTGTTATAGCACCCGCTTTTTTCGCCCCCTCGGTCATAGCTGCTGACTGCTCATCTGGCGTGAACTCACCATCTGCAGCGTACTCTTGCGCCTTATGGCCCGTTTCGGTCAACGTATTACCGAGGAACATGCCGCCAGCAAACCCCGCGGCACCACCAATTAAAGCGCCAGGCCCAGCACCGACACCACCAAAAGCCGAGCCAACTGCGCCCCCTGCCATTGCGCCGCCTTTAGCGCCTGCCCAGCCTGCGGCCAGTGTTGGAACTGAATTAGGGAATTGCTCAACTACTGAAAGGGCTGCGCCACGAGGGTTATCAATAATTGCCTTTCCAGTGCCTTTGATAGCGCCCCATAAGCCTACTTCGTCATCAGTACCTACGCCTGTGTTGGCAGCAAAGTCAGACTGGAAGTTTTTAATGTCTTGGCTTTTATCTTCATTGGCCAGTTCTTGCTCTTTAGAGTTATCAACAACTGCTTGGCCATCGCCAGTATAAGTATTGTAAGTGGAGCTAATGGCTCTGCCTGTGGATTTAGCGCCGTCTATAAGCGCTCCGGTAAAACCTTTATCTTCAGGCTTTAAATCGTCAAAAACTCCGGGAGATACGCTCTCTGGTTTATTGTTTTTATTTTCAGGTAATAAGTCGTCAAAAACACCAGACATGCAGCCACTCCAAATCAGTATGCCCGTAAAGGCGTATAGATTAAGAGTGGCGCTTTATAGTGTTTATGCCCAACTCTACAGGGTGGTACTTATGCTAAAGCGGATCAATGCCGTATTCCGCTAAGCGGTTATTGATTGCCTCTTTCGACACTCCTGCCTTTATCTTTTTCTGAGCGTCTGAGATTATGGATTCCTTGGTGCTTCCTTGCGGCATAGGTTTGTGATTTTGAGCGCCGCTATTACCACCAATCTCTTGACCTGTACGCAAGTCAATCACTCGCTGCGGAACGCTTTGCAAAGCATTCGCTCGCTCATTCCACTCCTGCCCACCACCAGCCGTTAAGAAGTTGTCTTTTATCGAATCATTTTTGCCGTTCAGCTGATTGATCTGCTGTGCGATTCTCGCCTTGCCTGCATCGTCAGCAGCATCGTATTCGGCATATAGCGATTGAAGCCTTTGCTGCTGCGCAATAGTCGGCTCTGCTTGGCGCTCTGCTAGGTCTTGTCCTCTGCCTGAAATATCAGTTTGGCGATCTAATATCTGGTTTCTAAATTGGTCGTTACCAATGCCTGCGAAAACACGCTGACCTTCAATGTCAGTTCTGCGGCCAGCATCAGCATTACGCAATCGCGCTGACTCTAAGCGCTGATTCATTAACTCAGCATTGGACGGCGCTCTGGTCGGATCACGAACCACAGTTACGCGAGGGCCCTTGCCTTGTCTGCCTATACCGTTTAAGCCTTGGCCTCCAAACGACTGGCCTTGCTTTGCATAGTGATTCTGAACTGCGCCCCAGTCTCCACGATCTGCTGCGGCTTTAAGAGCTTGATTAACTGCTTCACTAGATTGAGAACCTAGTAGCCCCATCATCCCTGTTGAGCTCATGGTATTTATAGAGTTCGGATCAATAGTCTTGGCCATATTGCTATCGAGCATTGGCACTCCATCAACTTTATTAGATCTTGCAAAGTCTCTGCGCTGCTGGTCTGTGCGCGTAACGTAGCCTGTTTCAGGGTCGGGCTTAGGCTGCTGCCTTGAAACGTCCGTACCGTGACGGCTCTGCGCTGGCTCATTGGCTGGCTGTGCTGCTACGCCTTGCTCTACTGCTGGCTGCGGTGCAATCGTTTGGCCGGTTACGGGGTCAGTTTGTGGTTGCTGTGTTGGGGCGCCAGCCTGTTGTGGAGTCGTCATAGGAGCACCACCGATACCCTGCAAAGGCTTTGGCGGTATATTCAAACCTGATGTAGCTAGGTCTGCGATACCTTGCATGCCTAACCGTGACTGTGCTGCTTGATCTGGGTTAGTGGCTACCCACTGTTTAGCTTTAGCAACGCTTGCTTGAGCGTTCCGTTTATCACGAATGTCTTGCCTTGGCAGTCTGTCATCAAACGTGACGGGGATTTCTCCGGTGGCTACGCCGTACAATCCTTGGGGTATTGCTGTCGCTGTGTTAAGCACAGTGCCATACGCCGTTCCAACAGCATCAGTCACAGCACCTAATTTTTCACTTGCATTGGCTTTAAACTGGTTTTGTCGCTCTACCGACTGTTTGCGCCATTCATCACGCTTATTCTGATTTTGCTGTTGCGGTGTTAGCGCAATACTTGCAGGTGCCTGACCAAGTTTCGGTGCAGGCTTGCTTGTAGATAGCAATGCCTTTCTTTTGGCTTCATCTTCATCAAGAACTTGGCCACCCTGATTAAAGAACTGTTCATCATCGCGGCTAACTTTAGGATTAAAGCCTTTTGCGGTCGGTGCGTGAGTTTGGTTTTTAATCTGGTCAAGTGCTTGCACACCTACGGCATGAACCTGCTCTGGTGGTAACTGGTATTCACCGTTAGACACACGAACATTAGCTGGTGAGCCAAGCCCTTCTAGCGACTCTTCGCCAACTTGCTCGGTAGAGTCGGCCGGCATGATGTATGAGCCTGTAGGCATCTTGGCTTCAATATCATCTGACGTACCTGTGCCAGGACCACGAATCATCCCGCCGTTTGCATAACCAATGGCGTCTTCAATCTGCTGAGCTCGATTTGATAAAGCAAATCCTGCCTTGGCTGCTGCACCAAAGCCAAGGACGCGCGGACTAATCGGCTTGGCTTTTTTCTGATTGGATTGCGCTTTATTATTAGCGTTAATGTTATCTGATTGGTTTTGACCTGACGCTTGTGCGCGCTGATCGCGAGGTTTAAAACCTTGCATTGGCATGGCTCCATAATCTTGGCGTTATGCCTCATATTGGATGCCATGCTTTTTTCATGCTAACTCTACAGGGTGCTATTGATTATACTTGCCCGCTAAATAATTCAGCCTGAAGTGAACTCTGTGCGTTAGCTGCCGCACCGGCAGCATCAGCAAAGCCTCTGGCCGCTTGTCCGAGTGCTTGGTTTCTTGAGTCCACACCTTTAAGCGTGTGTTCGCCTTTAATTTTTGCAGACGCTTCCTCAACACCACTTTTTGCTTTTGCAGCGTTGAGTCTGAGTTCCTCAAACCCAAGCTCAACATTATAATAACTTGATAGTCCACCCATGAAAGCTGAGTACGCCTGAGCCTTTGCTCTAAGCTTGTCAGCGCCAGGATCATGCTGGGCCAGTTGAACAATGTTTCCAAAGAAGCTAGACAGCATTTGCATTAACGCTGTTTTTAATCGAGCAGCTGTTTCTGCTGCAAACTTGATAAGCTCAAGCGTTATTTCTGCATCTTTAATGGTTTGCTGCCTGTTGATATCTGAGATAGCTTCAGAAGCACGCATGTCTGCAGATCGCATTGCAGCAATAGTAGCGCCAGCCGGCTGACTGAATCCGCGCATCGAGTAATCTGCCAATACTTGAAGCCTTTCAGCTCCTGCTTGCCTATATGCTCTATCTCGCCCGTCATGCCATACAGCTTCAAAGTGTTCTTTGTTTAACCCGAAAGGCTTCTCACCAGAAAGTATTCCGCAGGCCCATTCTTCAGGCTGATATGAAAGGCAGCTATTGATATTCGGGAAATACTTTTTTATCCATGCTTCAGCCGTATCGTTAAGCAGCAGAACATTAACATCCTGTTTTTCGTTGTCATTTAAAAGGTCACCTATTTTAGGCGGCGCACTCATAGAGGGCTGCTTTACTGTATGCGAAAAGCCAATGTTTGGCGTGTTAGCATTCCAAATAGAAGGCCTGCCCGAAACATCAGCTGCTCTTTGTAATGCAGTCGTTGCAAACGATTGTAGAAACTCTGTTGTTTGATCTATATTTCCAGACATGGCTTAACGCCCCCTATATAACTTCTTCAGTGTTAACGAGCTGCATCCAAAAACGCTGGGGCGCGGCAGGAGTGTTATCCCACGTACCGATTACCTCCAGACTTTTACCATTGGTATACGCATCCGGGTACATAGCTCCTAGATCAGATATTGTGCCGTCTCTCCGCACGATTAGCGGGTAAATACCGACTTCGTATTTCTGCGCAACGAAGAAGATATCGTCGGTGTGCTTGGAGAAATACGTAAGGCCGCCGATCCATACATTTTCGCTTGGCGGGGGCGAATAGGTGCGCACGATCCCAGAGGCGCCCATCCACATAACAGACTCGTTGGATGGCCATACGAGCTCGGATGCTTCTTTATTCGCGAGTACGATATCTGGGAGTGCCGTCGGCCCTTCGTTCTGGAACCACATGCGAAAAGTGGAGTCAGTACCGGCAGCCAGATCAGACTGGATGAGATACGCCTGCCAGTCATCGCCATCAACAGCATGCCACAGGGCTTTTGTACCGCCATCATTCATCCCTAGGACGGTGTGCTTAGCCGATATATCAGGGTCGAGAATGGGAAATGAGTAGTTGCCTTTTGCATACAACTTAGACTCGCCGTACCCTCCGTCCGTCATAACTACGAAGTCTTTAGTCACCATCCCGACGTCTTCATAGGAGTAGTAAAGCAGGGCTAGGTAAGGGAGCGTATGAACGAGCTGAATTTCAAAGGTCTCTATATTCACAGCGAAAATATATTTCGGGGAGTCCAAGCCCGACGTTACTGTCGCCCACACCCAGCACCCGAACTGATCCTCGAAAGACCAATTCTGAGTTATACGGTCGTAACCCAGTTCGGGGTAACTACCATTCACGCCGATTGATGCTAGTAAGGCGACAGCGAAATCACTTACACCTTCCGTATACACACCGGTCGTACTGTTGTAGCTGACGAGCGACGTAACATAATCGCTAGCGCTAGAATACACCTGCGCAAGGAAACATAAAGTACCCCTATACCCAGCGGTATAATACCTTTCCGGATAATGCTCATCCAGGACCGCTACGCGGATATTACTAGGTAGCGGAGGTAGATATTCTACAACCCCAGACTTCATATCCATCAGGCCTAGGGTATCAAACGCTTCTTCTTTAAAAACTACAACGAACTGCTCCGCCATAACTACTCCTAGCCCGCCATAAATAGATGATTGAAGTCGCGCAGAGGAAACGGCCACCCTTGAAATAATGCTTTTGAGTTCATGCCTGTTCGAAGCCGGATACCTAGCGGTTCCCCCGGTAACGGCTCCGCAGCGCCGACCTCTGTGACTTCCCTGTAATATGACTCCACAGGCGCAGGTTCGTCCGTCTCCGGTATATCTTCAGGCCAGATAGGGCCACAGCGAACGAAGATCCTCGCTCTAGGGAGGCTCCCGTCTTTTGGGCGTTCCTGCATGATGGAGATCAGCAGCCCAGACGGGTAGATTAAACTAGCATCGTCGTCCCTCACTTCCTGCTGGAAGCAATCTACATACATTATGTAATTGTTCTGGAAAGCGATACTGTTTGTAAGGTCCTCGCCAAGACTCCCATACGGCGAGAAGTCTGCCGTATCGCAGATCCTCTCGTATTTCCGTTTGCCGCCGTCTATGAAGGTAAGTCCCGCACCATCGGATCTAAAACTAAGCGACTCAACCGTATCGTTAGGGAGAATGGGGCTCTCGCCAAATGCGATCATTGCGCCCCCAGCCGGGAATGCAACACAGGTGTCGGACACATACGCCTTCTCCCCACACATAGAATTACGCGCGAAGTCCCTACCCGACATTACGAAACGGTTACGTAGGGCTTGCACCCCCGAGCTATGGTTGTAGTCGCGGTCAAAGAATGCTATTTCACTGCTGAGGTCGTCGTACTCCATGGCCACACCAAAAGCACATAGCGCAGTTCCCTCATCCTCACCAGTCATGCCTGTAGGCACGCCGTTTTTAAGCTCGACGATATAAGGACGCACGGAAGTAGGCAATAAAACATCTACCCCTTGCTGTTTACGCTTCCCTGTTACGCCCCACCGGTATACATCCCCATTAATCATTATCTGCCTGTCGCCCATCATAATTATCTCGGGCGAGTAACCATATGCGGCTACTAAATCAGGATCGGTAGAATCCACCTCAATCGAATGCTGTGTATACGATGGTGGTAGGCTGCCCCCTCCCAAGTTTCCCCATGTGGCAACACCGAAAGATATAGCGGCTATCAGTTTATGTTCATCCTGGAGCTGGTCAAGCGGGGAGACGTACCCCGATATTTTCATAGCTATCAGGACGTTACCGTTATGGTCTAGCTCCATATCGTCTACACGCATGGAGCTTGGGGTGACTCCTAAGGGGCCGTTCCCGGCTGAGTAATCGACGGTTGTCCGCATAGGAGCGGGGATTATGGACTCCGGCATCTCTGTTATCGTTGATCGGATATTCGGTGTACCGTCCTGATTTTTCTCGTCTAGCGAGACCCTCCACAAAATAGCTTTATCGTCTGCGAAGAAGCCTGCTTCGTTAGGGAGGGTATGTAATACCTTACGAGCCACAAACACTACTACGAAGTTGGTCTCGTTAATCTCCATAACGCGGACAGATGAGCTTCTAGCAACGGACTCCCAGTACCACTTATACCCGCCAGTAACTGAGGATAGATGGTCGCCAGATATAGAAAAAAGCTCGACGTTCCGCCCATACGCATCGGTGCGCGTAACTGCTAACCAGAGTTGCTCTTTGTCAGCTACGTTAGCCAGCACCTGTGCGTGGTAGTTAAAATGCCTATGCTTTGCTACTCCTCGGGGGGAGATCATGTTTTTTTCCCCGGTCGCAAACCCTGAGATCGACGGCACTGGAGTCAGTTCGTTAGCAACCTGGACGCCCAAGCGGTGCAGAGTGTAGTTATAAAACAAATTAGTGGCTCCGCCTGAAATAGACGAAGTGGTCCACGCCACGTCCCCTGCGGGCGACATAGGGTCATATAGACTCCTTGCTGTATCAAAACCACGGCTGAGCGGATGCAAGAGGCCTGAAATGTAAGAGCCTGGGCCTTTAGGGTGGTAAGGGATGAACCCAACAGGGAATAAAGCTATGCGTGCAGGAAGCTCTATACTAGAAGCTTTTTTCTTACCCAACACTTTACCGCCTTCTATGATGCACCCGTCGATCATCTGCTTCTTGCTACCCGTGCGCGCCCTGACCGATGTAGCAAGCGCCTCAGCTCTTTTCAGATACCTTGTGCCGTAAGCGCCTGTAGATTTTCGCGAGCACCTAGACATATCAGCGCGCTGACCTTAGCCGACGCTGGCTTACGCCAATCTCGACTTCTACATTATCCAAGTCAGCATAGCTTGCATCAGCTACTTCAAGACGAATACGCCAATGCCTTGCTGTAATACCTTTGGCGGTTAGTGCCCTCGACTCGTTGCCATGTTCCACCGCTTTGTAAACGATTTCTTCACCGTTGTCGCCAGTGACGCGGATGTACGTTGTACCGTCGGTTGCTATACCCGCATAAACACTACTCATACGCTTACCTTGAGCGGTGCCGTAGTCACTGGCGCCAAAATCAATGGAAGCAGAGAGTAAATCCCCATCATCACTCGTGCCGGATAGCTTATAGAGGCCTCCGTCATTGATCGCGTATGTGAAGTTGGATGTTGAAGCGAACTGTTTAAATCCAAAGTTGCTATACCTGCTGACCGCACCGCTTACCGCATTTACTGCATACTGTATGGCCTCATGCTTAGCAACTGAGCTATTGGTATTGATTTTGACTTGCTCGCTTATCATCAGCTCCAACAGAGCGTTAAACGATAACAAGTCCTCAACTAATATGAGCTCATTGAACCCTAAGCTTAAAAGTAGGTAAATATCTATCGAATCAGCAATATCCACGCCATCCATAAACGTGAATAACGCAGAAGAATCCATAATCAAAGACAATTCTGTTTTGATAAAATCATCGCTAAAAAAGTTGTCAGGCCGTATTTTTTCTATCCATCCGCCGACCATTGGTTGTTGCCAATACCTTATAGTGCCGCCAATGTACGGGGCTGACGTAGATTTTCCGATTACGCCGAGCGCGCCATGCACAGAAGCAGTGCCTCCATTCAACATCCAAGTAACTGCTTTTGTTTTTGGAAAAAAGCCTTCTCCTCCCTGCAGAATCTTGCCAGGTTTCTGTGCGAAAGCAGTAAGTTCATAGCGAGGCCACACCCCTGAAGCACTTGCATACCCTGACCCTGAAGCTCCCCCTGCCGCTGATATAAATCCATGAGCGTATGATAGATTGCCACGGATTAATGTGTTTGAAACATCATCAACAGTGTCGATATTGGCGTATGGGTATACATCTGTCTCAACAGTGATCCCACCAATTTCATAAGCAGTAAGTGGATCGCCGCAAGCCTCAATCTTTAGGAACGAAAGGCCGTACTGGTAAATATCACCTTCCGACTCAATCTGCATTTCTGATATTCCACGCGGAGTGGCATCAAGAAAGGTCTCTATCGATAATGATGCATCGTTTTCACTGTTTGACGTGCTGTAAAAGGCGGGGTCTGTTAAAGCATCAAGCGACGAGTATAAAAGTGCGCCAATATATAAATTTTCTTTGCTGCTGACTTTGTACGTGGCAATAATCAGACCATCAATAATGTACTCGATTCGGTCTGAATACCGAGTAAGTACGAGTCTTTTTGTTGAAGATCTTATTTCATACTTAACTATCCCACTTTCAACGTAGCTGATCTTTTCTTCTTCGATAAGAATCGCGCTTTTCATTCCAGCGTAGCTGTAGCTATCATCTCTGCCTGTAATGCCAAGCATGATGAATCTTAGGTTTGAATATACATCTGCCTTAAAGCTTTTCCCTACATCGAGCTTATCAACACTTTTAGCACCAGAATCCCAACCAAGATCGTTCATTACCGCACGACTTGGTGCTCCAGCTTTATACGGTGTATCAGGCCAACAGACTTTTTTTGTCTCGTACTTATAATTTATTACCTTGTAAGACGGCTCATAAACTATGTGATAAGCAGGAAGCTCAGTTTCAGTCCAGTACCCTCCATCGCTAGGCGAGAAGTCTGCAATAGCACCGTACCAATTAACTCTAGGACTTAGCGCGTTAGATGCTGAAAAAACGTCATTGCTTGGAACCCATCTTGTGCCATCTTTGGAATCGACTCTATCGGTACCGTGAGTCCCTTCGATATTGTAGAGCGTTTTGCACCCCGCCTTTCGCGCAGAAATCTCTGGAGTTCCTGGTATTAACAAGACTCCTGCTTTTTTGCTAAGACGGTTCGCCATTTATGCGTACTCTAAAACAGCGATTGCAAAGTATTCAATTCTCTGCGGTGATCCAATTACGAAAGTAGGATTTGAAACTGTAAGATCATCTGCTGGACCACCAACGGTTCCTTGGATGCGAACTTCAGCGGTAGAGTTTGCGCCTGTGTCGGATTGCTTCACCATTCTAAAAAATGTTGCATACCCAGTCTTGACCGCATCGCCCTGCCATACTTCGCTGAGGTTTTTAGTTAAAGTTGGCGTAGCTGATCCTGTTTCAAATGTTAGTGGGTTGCCACTAGCTGTGATCTCGCATAGCAAGTCATTACCTGACAACGCAGCATCAGGTCCGCTTGGAATTGGGCCGCTAAACATACGAATAACGCAGCCATCAAGAATGCTTTTTAGAGAACCAGAAAAGCATTGCTGTCTACGCACTTCTGTTGAGAACTTAAAAGCCATGATTAAACACCTCGAACTTTAATGTAGTTTGCAGGGAACGTGATTACAGATCCTTCTTTAACCGGAATCGGCACCACTAGCTTTGCAACTGCGAGCGCTGAGTTGTTTGTCTTGTCTCGAATGGTGTAGTGAGTAACAAGATAGTCTTGACCAGCCTCTCCTGCAGGAAACACTACGTCGGCAACGCTGTGCGCTTCGCAGTATCGCTGGTCGATTGGGGGAACGTCTGCCGGTGCATCGTATGAGACAAAGGTGACTTCTTGTCTTGCATAACCTGTTTCAGCTACTTCATTGCTATCACCCTTAACAGGATCAGCGGTATGCAAAGCAATCTCCCAAAGAATAGGACGAGGCTTAGCATCAATATCAGCAGTGAAGAAGTATTTAACGTACTCTCTGCTTCCATAAATTGGCGCTGCCATGACGAGCTCCTTAAATTATGTTTGTTGACGTGTAGGTTAGGCCGCCAGACAACTTGACCGTCTGCCCAGCAGTAACCTGTTTCGGTGTTGCGAACCTTACGCATGACAAAAGCAAACCTGCGTTACCGGCTTTCGTTGCGCTTGATACCAAAAAAGCACCGTAGATAGTTCGATCTTGAGTCACATTGAACTCAGCCTTATTGCTTAGGTTGTCCATAGTCCCAGTGCCGGCAAGTGCTCTCTTCCATTCCGGACGCGCCACTTCTGAATAATCCACAAACTCAATCATTCCATTCGGAATATCAGCTGACGTTGTACTTGGTGCTGGAATGTAGTTCCCACGATAAAGACCAAGGTAAAAGGTCGATATAGGGCTAACATCACCAAACGGTGATCGGATTAAATGATCCAAGCCTTCCGCAGGAATAAGGTTGAATACAATCTCTCGATCAGCGACTGAGCCATCAGGGTTGATTACTTCTGCGTGCCATTGAAAGCCGCGCATATTTAACTTCTCATTCATTGCATAACCTCAAGTTCCCAATGATCATTTGACTGTAAATGTGAACCTCTAGGCTCACCTCTCATGCTTGTAGTAATCATCTGGTTCCCGTTATGTTCTAAAAACCCAGAAGCACCTTGGCTCGCAGTTTCAGGCGAATAACTTTGTTTACTAATCAGTTCTGTCATGCCTTCTGGCCCCGCAATCACTTGGCCATACTGGCTAAACCAAGCAACTGATCTGTTCGGAAGCTTTACCGCTGTGCCTTTCACGGCGCCAAAGTCGAGAATGACTCTCTGCATCATGTCGGAGCTGCCAACGCCTGAAATGAAGTACGTCTTATCGGCGCACACATAAATGCCGTCATCTACAGAAATAAGAAGATCAATTTCGCATGGGAACTGGATGTAATTTATTTCAGGGTTAAATAGGTGCGGTTGTAGCGGCATCGAGTAATATGCAAACCGACCTCTTGCGCCAACAATCAAACCTTTATGACTGTCCAGAATTTCGCAGAAAGGAAAAGGTTGAAGCATGTCGGTTTCAAGTCTTTCAGTATCGTCCACTGGGTTAGCAATATAGTTGCTGTGTGAAGCGGTGCCTTGGTAATAAAGCGTCTGGCCATTTGCAACGGAGCAGTAAAGCCTGTTTCCTGATCCGGCAGAAGAAACGACTATTGACTGGCCTTGGCCAACGCTTATGACTGCAGGAATACAACCTGACTCTTTGCCGTTAGCGAGCTTTGTTACTGCTACTTTGTACAAGCCGGCAGCCATATTCCCACTTGTTAGCGACACGTCAAAGGCTGGAGGCTCTACCGACCACTGCTCTACCGTCTCACCAACAACAATGCTCTCAATAGCTGTATTCAAGTAAAGAAGATTGTTGTGCAAAGTGGCAGCAACATGGCCGGCAGATAGCTTTGCAATAAAAGTCTCTGCCCCACTCTGGCCTATTTTTATAAGGTCCTCACCATCAACCAGTGCAAGTATGTTATTGCCCATATCAAACAAGGCTCTAGCTTGATTGCAATCACGCACCTTTTTAAAACCGGTACGTAGCTCAGCTTTGCCGCCCACTGTAAAATCCATATTCACAGCATCAAACACAGCACCTTCTGGCAGTCGCTCTGGTTTGGCTATGTTGTTACTGCCAGCAAATTGGTCACGACGGACAATGCTCATATACTCGCGTACCTATGGCCAGAATGGTTCAACGTGATGCTTAACGTCTTCTCTTGTGATACGGCGCAAGTCAGAATCAGGACGAATACCAAAGTATTCGGTAAAGTCCCGTTCAGACTTAGCTGCTCTTTCAGGGTCAAACATTTCAGCGTCGGGAATACTGAACGCTTTATGTAAAGCCCAGCTGACCAAGTGCTCATGATGTAGTGCTGAAATTTCAGGTTCTACGGTATTCGCCTCGATCAAGGCCATTGGCTTAGACACTCGATAACCTTCAATGAACAGCAGCCCGTCAGTATCAGGAATAGGCGCGAGCCTTAACCATTTGTCGGCCTGTACAGCAAACCGCGGCTTACCTGAACGCTCACGCCAGTCATCCCCACAAAGACCGTCCATATCTTCTGGTGATCTGATAGAAACACGGCCGCCTTGCTGCTCATCGCTTGCCTTGAATGAAACGTGTGATAGCTCATACAGAAGTGTATTTAGGTTATAAACCGGCTGCCCTTTAAGCACATCAACTCTGCACACGTCGGCATCAGCGACTTCAAAAATCAAACGACCACGAATAGCTGCTTCTTGCTGCGCGCTATTCAGGTAACTTGTAACTTCCTCATCAGACCAAAAATAAGGCTCAACCTTATCGCCAGCCTGTACGCGAAACGCGCCAATCAACTGCTGTAAGGTCATAAGGCACCGTATTGATTAACCAGTTTGGTAACTTCAATGCGCAGATCGTCAGCTTTACCGCGGCCATTCAACTTTACCTGGTAGCGCTCTGCAGCAAACCGAACCAAAGCGTCACGGCTCATCTGAGAAACTTGGTGCAAAATGTCGTATTGCTGATCAGTCTTAGCTTCTTTTTCAACTACCGTACTTTGTGCATCGTCGATAATGGCTAAGGTTTCTTCGTCATCAATCACCGCGTCATCAGTCTTGGTGAAAATATCAGCATGACGGAGCAGCTTGTTAGCAAACTGTGGAGGAATTGCGCGCACCTGACCTTTAGTGAAGTGCAAGCCAGTGCCGTAAATATGATCTGACCACTCATCACGCACACCGATGTATTGCACGTTGATAACCTTGCCCGAGAAACCAGTAGGCGCGGTGACTTCAATCGGCTTAGGCATCGAATCAGCAAGCGCTTTTGCAGCATGAACTGCAGCGCGAAAAATGTAGTCCTTAGCCTTCTGCTCAACTGGCAACTCAGCATAAGGAATACAGCATGGGTGCTGTTTGGCTTCGGCATCTTTCGTTTCACCATATACCCAACCTTCATCCAGCTTCTGCTTTAACCATGACTCATGCGACTGCTCAGGCGTGGCATCGGGGTTTGCTAGGTGCATTTCTACACCTGCAATAGCAGATTGTTGCTGCCACTCAGGTGCGTCTTCCCACTCTACTTGCGTGTCATCGCCCATCGCCTTGCAGTACGCAGCATTGATAGCGTGCACTACTTGAGCAATACCGATAATAAGAATCTTCATGTCGCTCACTCCGATAAAAGGCTGACCAGCTAATTAAGCTAGCCAGCCTTATTAATTACTGCGCGCCGATCAGCTCGCCGGTAACCAGAAACTTAATGTCACTAACTTTGGCGTTAGCGGCCACGGCAGTGGTTAAGATCAGTCGTGCAGGCTTTGGCAACTTAACTAGACTTGAGCCAGTAGCACGCTTTCGACCGGCGGCTGCTAAATCAATGCCAGCACCAAAGTAGACCGAGTTTTGCGGTACATCAGTGCTGTCTACGCCGTCTTCATAAACAAAGCCTAACGAGCCGGTGATAGTCGCTGTCATGCCAGTGGTTACGAGAATTGATGCATCATCAAGGCGTATACCTGCAGGCAATGGACCAAGATCAACAACATCACCAATACCAAGCGCTGCGGTCGAGTCAGAGTTAATTGCTGCGCCAGCTGAGTTAGTTTTTAAACCAAAGGCAAGAGTGGTTGTATTACCGTAAGGCACGGTTGCACCGAACGGACGGTACGCTTGAGATTTAACTTTTACTGTAGCCATTGTTGGCCTCCAATTTTGTCTGGTTTGGTGAGCGCTGATTTCGCGCCCACCGTTACGCTGTGTTGTTACGCTGAGTTAAACCTTGTTCAGCGGAACCACAGTGTCCAAGACGCATACGCCATAGTCGGTAGCTTCCACACGGTCGCCGGTATTGATATTGAAACGGAACTTGCTCACGCCGCGGATTGCGCCGATTAACAGCTCAATCTTGTCCCCGTGGTCCATTTCTTTTTCAGACCAGAAGAATGGAATGCCGGACTTGTCCGACTTAGCCATGGCTTCACCAACAGCCTGACCACCAAGGATAATTGCGCGGTCTACTGCGAAGCCTGCACCAAGCGCCGCAGGAACAATCACTGAGTTTTCAGTGCCGGTATGGTCTGCGCAATACTTGATCGTATCGCCAGCAAAGAAACGAACAGGGATGTTTTGCTTCATAATCAAGAAGTTATTCCACAGGCCTACTTCGCCACGGAATACAGGGTGTTGTTTAGCGTTACTTGCGCGAGCATGTGCAGCCATCTGGATTGCGCGGAAGTTTGGATCTGCTGCAAACTGGTTGTACTGCAGCGGCGACACAAGCATGACGCGCAACGGCTCATCTTCAGCAGCAGCGTCACCTTCAAACTTAACGATTGGAGGCGGCATTACCATGTCATCCATTACTGCGCGCATGGAGTCAATAATCCCCATACTGAACACGTCGGTGCTCGCGATGGTCATTTCACCACCGGTCTGCTTAAAGCCTTCAACGTAACCACCAGCCGCAACAAAGTGGCGGTTTTTAGTTGGAGCTTTAACAGGGTTAACCATTACCGCATTAAAGCGAGGGTCTGACTCAAGTGGCACTGACCAGGTTAAGTTGTTAACCGAACCACGCGCACCCGCTGCATGAATAATTAACGTTTGGTCAACGTAGCGATCCATTACAGACTGCGCTACCGGTCGGCCAAGCTTTCGAAAATCCACTGGGCTCCGGATGGTGGTCATCGTATCGCCCATATTGATAGGGATACGCGCTTGGTTAACTCGCAAGCGGTCTTGGTCAGTGCTCAAACCAGTACCGCGACCTTCCGCGTATTCGCTACCCATAATCGGCACGGCACCGAATGGGTTAACAACGTCAAAGGTAATCTCGTCACCGGTACCTTTTCCAAGGTCCATACAACGAACGAAAGGCAAGTGACTTGTAGTCTGCTTACGGATTGTTTCGATTGCGCCAGAATCACCTTTAGGCATCTTGCCCATTAAGTGCGATAGCTTGTTATTACGCTTTAGGTGCGTCGCAAAAAGGCCAGCAGCCTGTTGCACCATGTTTTTCTTATCGCCATACGGCGCGTGTGAATTTTGGGTCGGCATGTTGCCTCCTTACAGTCTGTTTAGGAATTGCTCAATTTGCTCAGGCGTCATGTCGTCCATAGCCGTAGCTAGATCAATTCCGCTGCTCATATCGTGCATAGCTTCATCGCGTGAAGTTGCCCCGGCTCGACCTGCTGGAAAATCAGACAGGCTTGCTGGTACGTCACCTTTAGCGTTAGCTGCTTTTTGTTTTGCAGTGGCTTTAACCGCGTCTGCAGTTAAGTTGCCTGCTGCTTGAGTTGTTCCAGCTGCAGATTTGAAAGCGTCAAGAAGCTCAATAACCTGGTCTGTGCTGCCTTTCTGCATTACTGCAGACATAGAACCACGCACAAACGTAGGTTGAGAGTTGATCCATTCAGCAAGTTCATGCGATTGCGCAACCGAGTCAGCATCTGGGTGCGCTGTGTAAATGGCGTTGTAATGTGCTTCGGTGGCTGTTTGTGCTTCTCGCTTCTCATACGGCGCTAATGCCGATTGAAGCCGCGCTTCTACTTGCTGCTGAACTAACTTATTGATACCTGCAGCTAATGATTCTTCAGAGAAATCGCCGAACAAGCTCGGATCAACACCAGCATCAATAGCTGCTTCAGCTGCTGCAATCTGGTTATCCTGCTTTGTAGGTGCTTGCCCTGAATCTGCTCTTTCCTGAGCTGCCGTCTTTAATGCATCTAACTCTTGCTGAGCTGCTTCGGCTCGTTCTTGCCAATGTCTCTGGCCTTTGCGCGCCTCTTCCAGCTTCTCGAATGGAATGGTGTGTTTGTTGTCACGCGCCATTACCACTGTGTTATCAGCGTTTAGCTCGGTTTCATCACCTGCTTTGTCGCTTTCAGTTTCTGCTTCGCTTTTTTGCTTGCTAGCATCAGGTTTGGTTGTGGCTTCGGGCTCACCACCTAAATCCTCAGCATCTGCCTCGGTATCGCCCTCTGGACCATGGATTAACTGGTCTACCTGTTCTGGTGTTAACTCGCCCTCAAGCGACTGAATAAACTCATTGTTGTCTGTCATGCCTTCCCCGTTTGCCACATATCGCCGTAGCCGCTATTGGGTTACGCAGTTAGGCTTGCGCCCGAATATCGCCGCTCTCACGGCTTGGCATGCAGTGTTGCCAATTGCTTACTTGTATTCAAAACCTACAGGGGGCTGGCTTTATTCCAGGCATAAAAAAGCCCAGGATTAACTGGGCTTGATAACTGTCTTTTGGTTATTAGCTTGTTTCATGCAGATGCTGCTTTAAGTGGTAGCCCATCAATGGCCAGATCTTTTGTTCTGCGTTTTCTCGTGCAATCTTACGGCCCAGCTCAGGATTAAAATTTTCAGGCGAAGCGCATGCACTTTCACCGGTAACAGTGAACCCATTCTTCAATACCAACACACAGAATGTTAGAAGTTTTAAGCAGTTAACATCCACAGCACCCACGATCCGTCCTGTATTAGCCTCGCTCCCAAAAGCCATGGCACCAGTCATAGCATCGGCACCCGTAAAGTAGAACTCACCAACAATGTTGGCTTTCAAGTCTTCAGGTGTAATTCGAGGCGCAGTTAAGCCTTTCTCTTGAATGAGCTGTTCAATAGTCTGCTTGATAGATTTGTCAGTCATTACATGCCTCCGGGCATATTGTCATTTGTATTAGGTGTTTCAATACCTTGCATCGAGGAGTCTCCATCACTCGGTACTGGTGGAAATTGTGGACTGGTGTTCTGGTTAACTTGAGCCAACTCTGCAACCTGCTCGCTGCCTAGTTGAGCGCCCTCACCTTGCACATACGGATTGCGAATATCTGTAGCAGCCACCTGCTGCGGTGCTGGGAAGTCTGGATCGTCACCCATTGGGTTTGGCCGCTGATAACCAGCACCCTGCATAATTGTGTCGGCAATCGGAGCGATCATCGGCATCTGCGCTATCTGAGCGCCTGCCTGCATTGCTGCGAACGCTGCTTGCACGCCGATCTGCACCGCCTTGGCGTCAAGGTTCTTCATTTCGCTATCAGCTTTGCGCTCTTTGATCTGCAGTTCACGCTCTTTGAGTTCGTTGCCTGCTTTGGCCAGCGCATCTTGGATTGCTTGCTGCGTCTGCTCTTCGATCTGTTCAGGTGTTGGTGTTTGCCCTACAGAGCGGAACGCTTCAATGAGGTCACGTTTGAAAGGTACATCCATCAGCTGAGTCAGAAATGGAATTGCTGCGCTCAAGTATTCTGCTGGTAATGGCTTGATTGCTTCGGTCAACGCTTGCAACTGCTGTGCTCGATAGCTGTTAGTGCTTGGTACATCTTCTAGCGATACCATGAGTCGAGTTCTATTAATGTCATTGGATAGGTATGTGACACCCGTTTCAGGATCAGTTTCAGGCGCATTAAGCGTAACCTGACGATCTGCAGTGATTGCATCACCTTCAATCACCACCTCAGTTTGCTTCTCGCCAATGTCACGGATGATCATACTCATCAGCAGTTCACCAACTTGCGAACGTGCCTCTCTGAAGTTGTCCATAATGCGGCCTAGCGCCTGATTAGATTGCTCAACTTGGGTTTGCTCCTGAAGTCCACTTGTTGCGGTACCTTGCTTACCGCCGAACCCTGCAGTAATACCACTCACGCGTTCGAACGTTGCGCGGTTATCGTTGAGCATCTGGTAATGCTGATCAGTGAGCTGGTAGTCACGCTTAACATCGAATCTCGCTCCAGCCTGCTGCATGTGCATATTGTCGAGAACAATGTCGGCGTCTGGTCGAGCAATTTGTTTTCGTAATTGTGAGTCAGTCATAGCAACTGCACCTTTGGTGCGCTCTACTCGCACCACACTCATCCCCCAACGTAGCTTAGATAGGCCACTGTTCAGCGAGTCTTGCGCATATTTCATTGAGCGAACGTACCCGTATGGAATACCGGTGGCGTCCTCGATAAACCCCCAGAACGGCACATACGGAAAGTGACGGTGTGCATAGGGAGTTGGACCGTCATGCAGCTTGTGTGGGCCAAGCCAGTACGCACGACGCACTCTAGCGATAGTTGCCTGCGTTACTTCGGCTGTGCCGCTTGCGACTGCAATAGCGTGCTGCAGGTTGGCTTCATCGAACTCAACGACTCGACCGTTTGGCGTCTTGATAACAGGCACTCGCACCCAGCGGCGGTACCATAATTCAGCGACACACAGTTCTTTACTGCGAGGGTTGTACCAACGGTCTTCATGCATCGTCCACGAACGACCTTCATTCCATGCGTTTTCTAGCCCGGTACCGTCTCCACCTTCAAATGTGAGCGTTTCATCTTGCCACCACTGCGAGCCGTGACGACCAGCAGCCAATATCAGCTCCTTTTTCTCGGGAAACACTAACGCAATACGCTCCGGAGACAACCATCGCTGTCTACGCAACCAACGAGCATCGGACAAATCCGGTTCAGTGGCTTTCATATCCCAATGAATTTCATTGCGGTGGATCTTCTTACAACGATACGGAAACTTGAACGGATCGGAGTCTCGCGCTACTTCCACCCAGCCGATGCCGCAAGTGATCTGCGACTGGAAAGCAGCACTGCATGCGCGATCGGCTTTTGATTCACGCTCGGCTTGGTTAAGCTTAAAGTTGATTGCATCTGCTACATCTTGGCCACCAGGATCACCATTAGGCGTCACACGCCAGTCGGTGCGTATCGTTGCTTCGTAACCTTGAATTGATAACAGCGCTGGACCAATCAAGTCTTCAACCGCCGGAGGAATACCAAGCTCTTGCTGACGCTTGAGCAGTTCACTATCAAGTTGATTGCCATCGGCATAGTCCGATTCCTTATCTGCTATGGCGCGCCAGCGCGGCTGATTCTCGATCTCTTCAAAGATCTCATCGTATTCTTCTTTGCTTAGCTCTTGTTTTTGCATGGTCTAGTCCTCACAAGCGCCAGTCGGCGGCAGGTGCTTCTTGGTAGCTGGTTACATGGCTGGCACTTTCAATCATGCCGAGTTCTTTTGCTTGTGCCCATTGACGTAAAGCGTCGGCGCCTTCACTGCATCCGTTCGACTTGTTCGGGCTATCAATGAATCGCGCCTCGGCTCTGCTGTACTTTTTTTTGTAGTTATCAATGCGGTTAATGCCGTCGGCTGTGCCTGCTTTGTCAAAGTAAGCGCCCTTTAGGTGTTTTCTGGTTTGCTGTATGCCGGTTGTTAGTTCAGTGATAAGCGGAACAATAGCGAATCGCTCACCAGGCAATAGATCCTGCAGCATGTCGCGAGTTGATTTATTGAAGTCGCTCAGGCGCTTGTGATTAGCGTCATGTGGTAGAAAGTGTGTGCCAAACACGTAACCTTTTGATTTGAGCTCCGCAACGTAGTGCCGCAAGTCTTCGCCGTGCGCCTCGTAGTAACCAATAAACCTATCTTCACCGCGTAACTCTTGATGAAACCAGATAGCGCAACCATCGCTGTTTCCAATATCCCAGAACGTGTTAACCGATAGATCAAGCGTAGGTACAGTTGTAATGCCACCGCGCTTGCGTAGCTCAACCATTGATTTAGCGTAGTAGTTGCCTTCGGTACTGACTTGGAAAGCCTCATCCGGAGTGGATGGGTACTCTTGCCACATTTTTTCCTCTGAGCCACTGAAGTCAGCATTGCGCGTCGCCACATACCAAGCGCGCTGGTCAGGATCAATACGGCAATCCATGCTGTGCTCAATGGTGTCAAAATAAACGTGGTCTTCAATTTGAACATTAACCAGCGCTGCTTCCATGCGGTATCGCGGCTCTTGCCACCAAGCATAAAAGTGGAATCTGTAGTCTCTGACTGTTAACAGGTCTTTCGTGTAGTGCTTAGCCTGGGCAATCTGCGTCATCTTGTAGAACTCGCCTTCTGTGCCTTCGGCGGTACTTTCGATAACAGTGATACCGCTCAACGGAACAGCTGGAATTGAGCCGGTAATAACCTCGATTGCCTTGTCAGGAAACTTTGCGCAGATCTTGCCGAACTCAGAAATTAACAATCTATGGATCGTTCCGGAACGCATTGACGTACCAACTCGCACCGAACTATTGTTGTGCTTGAAAAGTAGCTCGCTCTTGCTATCAGTACCCAGTGGAAATCGAGCACGGATCACTTCCGGCAAGTTTTCATAGCCAAACTTGACCTTATCCCTAAAGATTGCTTCGGCTGCCTCTCTGTCTTGAGCAATGATGCCGCAGCGCTGGTTGGCATTAAACAGCGCATGGTCCAGCCAAAGTATGGCAATCAGCGTAGTAAACCCAAGCTGCCTTGCTTTCAGAATAATGTTGCGGTGCCATAGTCTGCGTATGAAACGACGTTGCGCACGGTTGGGTTTAAACGGCTCAACCATTGCTTCTTCACCGTCATCACCTTTGATCATGATTTGGTATAGGCAACCGCTAAAAAGTCGCCACTCAGGATCAGCCAGACACTTGGCCAGTTGCTCAGGATCGGTAGGTAACGGCAGAAGATCAATAGTGTTTGCCACGGCTAATCCTCGTCGTGGTCTTCATCGTCCGTAACTGGCGCAAACCCGCTTTGTGCTTTCGATTCATTGCGCTCAGGATCATTGGCCACCGGCAAGAATGCACCAGCGTTGCGCGTAGCGATTCCGTGTAGCAGAGCTGTAAGCGGATCGACCTTCTGCTCGTTATCACGCTCATACAGGCCAAGGTGTTTCATCAAGCGCTCAAGGTTCGGGCCTTTGTCAGCCAGTTTGTATTTCTTCAGGTAACCGGTGAACTCACGCTTGCCATCACCGATGTTCTCGTACTGCTCAATGACTTCCATGCCAGCAAGTGCTGCAGCAGTGTCATCGCCCAGTTCGTGAATACCAAGCGGCTCTCCTTCGTTGTTGAAGAACTTGCGAGGGTCATACATGGCAAGTCTTGCGACTTCGAGTAACACACGGTCTGCAGTGATTTGAGTGCGGTTTTGCTGCTTCAATCTGGCTTCAGCAATTGCATCCTGGATGTACACTTTTGTTAACAGGTTGGATGCTTGCTGTCTTGCAGTTTTCTCGCTGTAACGTGCACGAATAGCGGCTTGCGTGCCGTTTAGGTCAACAATGAACTCGTCTACAAACAACTGCTGCTGTGGCGTTGGTTTGCGCACAGCCGAAGGCGCAGTGTGTTTCACTGTTGCTTTCGGTTTTCTGATTGTTTTTTTAGTCGGTGCTTTGCTCATGCGAGCAGTGTGTGTGCAGCTAGGGAGGCTGTAAAACTCTACAGGGTGTGCATTAGAAAGCTGCGAATAAACTTATAGCTGTGGAATAAGCTATCGCCTGTTCCAGTGAGAAGAAGATCTACAGACTCAGAGTCAGAATCTATATTTTTAAAGCCACCATGAAACTTTGATTCTTCAGCAACAAATACTTTTTGCGGAAAATCATTAAACTGATCTGCTGTTATATCAATGATCAACCCCGCACCTTCAAGCCATGCATGCGTACACTCATCTAAATCTCCGCTCATATAACAAAAATCTCCACACCCCAACTCTTTTAGATATGCACCTAAAAAAAGAGAGGTGTCTCCGCAAGCTCCAGCTGGAAAGTGTTCAAAGCTGACTGGAAGTTTTTTTAGATCAGCTTTCATCAAGCCTTCTATGGCAGTTCTCATGTGACCAGCTGCCTCACGAACTTTATAAATATAATCCGACCTCTCGCTCATAAAACATCCTTTTAAATAATAATTAATTACGTTCAAGCGTTAATAAACGATGTGACAGTTCTGCAACCATCATCCCAACCTGATCTGATAAATTTATCTGAGAAGCCTGTATTGCTCTTGCACCCAGCATGACTGCAAGTGTTCTTGCCTCACGAGGGGTTAGTTTTAGCACGTCATCGCCTATGTCGAGAACAACCGTGCCGTCCGGTAGCTCTGTGTGTGATATCGGTCGCGTTGGTGGGTATTTCTCAACTGGAGCGTAAACACCACGTTGAATGCGCGCAATCAAACCATCATTAGCCAATGATTTTAGCTTGTCATCGATAATACTTAGTTTCAGGTTCAAATGATCTGCGAGTCCTTCGCGCGTAATGATCTGCTCGAGCGCATGCAGTTCAACAATTGCATCAAAAACAAGCTCTGTGGTGCTGATACGTCTAGGCTCATTCATGGTCTACCTCCGCAAGATTTCTGATTTCAATACAGCCAATCTCTGACCAACGTTTTGTGGTTCGCATATCCCAGACGGATTCGTCGTTTTCGTACACAGCATCCATCAGAGCTTTTTCAAGGTTGTCACGGTCTGGCTTTTGCCTGTGCGGCTGGCCAAGCATTTCTGCACGCTTTTTCTTGCTCCAAGATTTTGGCATCGGCATGTGGAATATGACGTGTGAGTCGGACTCAGGGAGCGTGCAGTTACGTGCTCTCAGGTCGTCGCAGAATGCTCGGTAGCGCATAACTACTAGCCGCTTCTTCCAGCGGTCTGACTGTGTTTGACGGGGTTTCGGCACAGGAACAACTGGGTAAAGTTTTATGCTCATTGATTCGCAGCCTTGTGGTTGATAATGATCTTGCGAACTTCCGCTTTAGCCGGCGTGTATGCGAATGGGGCTCTATCTCCTGGCGCTGTGATTTGATACATCGCGTGATCCTCGGTCCCGCACAACGCAACGGTGTACTTGCACTCGGTTACCCAGCAGCGAGGTATCGGCTTTTGGGTTTTGTGGTGAATTTTCTGTTTGAGCTTCACGCCTTCACCTCGACAATACCCATACGAATCAAAACCTCATGCGTCTCTGCTAGTGCGCGTGTTATATCGCGCCAGTCAACCGGTCCTGTGTTTCTCGTTCTGCCGTCTATGCTGTCATGGCAGTCGCTGCAGGCGAATACTGCGACGGTATCAAGGCCCTTCATACCCACACCCTTAAATCCATTGGGCAGGTGCGCTAGCACAGTCGTCTCAGGGTTAAAATTGCATTCACTCAGGCGCAGCGTGCAGTTCTGTCCGCGTGCTGCGTTGCGGATCTTCTTGCTAACAACTCTCACTGCTGCTCCTCACTCAATAAATCATCAAAAAAAACGCCTTGCTCTCGAAAGTCATCAACAATGCGGTTTGTGTACTCAATGCCCTGCGCTCGATTGAATAACCGAGTTACTGGAAAACCATCTGGCCCAAGCAGCTTGTTTGCGCCCATCAGCTCAAGTTTCTTTTCATAGCTCAGGTGCAATAGCAGCTCGTTCCAACTCTGGCGAAACTCTGCGCACTCGTTACGCATGAGCGGTACACCGAAATGCAATTTGCAGTGCCGCCGCGCCTCGTCGATATGCCATTCCATGACCTGCGCAATGCGCTTGTACATCGCGAACCAAAGTGCGTTTTGGTCAAGTGTTCGGTCGCGACCAGTCTTCACGGTAACGGTTAAGTATTTTTTGTCTGCGAAGGTGCGCTGGAGCGAGCTAATTGCCTCGGCAAGCTTGTCTTGAGAGTTCACAAGCAGTTTCATACAGTTCTCCTGATTCGCTCAGGAAGCTCAGCTAAAGCCTTAGCCACAGCAGCTCGACGCTCATTCAGATCAGTTACTTCTGCTTGCTTTGCCTGATTTTTTGCTTCTTCTCGTTTTGCTTTGTTTTCATTCAGCACTGCACGTAGTTCAGCAAGCCGCTTGCGTGACTCTTCGTTGCTAAGTCGAGCTGTGGTTTTTCCTGAAAGCAATCCAGCAACAGCAAAACTTACAGAGTCCTGATTTATTGCTACAGGCCTATGCTGCAGCAACAGCGCTTCACCACGATCTTGAGTGATTCGACCTGACTCTACTGCGCGCGTTACCGCATCTGCACGATCCTCAACATCCCAGCCTACGGAAACATGCCACACAGGTGATTGACGACTTTGTCGTGCAGCCTCAACGGTGCGGCGGTACGCTTCGATAAACGCCATGCGCCCACCGATTGCATCACCGTTATCAAGTATCGGCTGCGCAGCACGCAAAGCACTCTGGATCTGCTCAGTAACCACAACCGTTCGACGCTCATCACTTGCTTGCAGCGCAATCGCCCATGCTTCGTTTGGCTCCGGATGCCCATCTACACGCTGAATACGCTCGATAATCGCAGCCAATGTCAGCCGCCCTGTTAGCTCGCGACGACACGCCTTGAGTGCACCAGCAATCTGCTCGTCTTGGTATTCCTCCAAGTCGTTAGCCATCATCTCAGCGGCGGAAGCAGTGATCTCCTGCCCTAACACCTCAGCTGTCGCTGTAACGATCTCCACGAGTCCACTCAGCCGCTGCGTATCAGTCTTTCCAGAATGGGTTTTCACGGATTCCCTCCATACGCGACTTCGCGTTAATATTTTCAATGGCGGTTTGCGCGGCTTCAAAATTTGCGGCTGTACGCTCTTGCTGGCGTGCGGTAGTGCCGTTGATACGTCGACCTGTTGCCCACTGCGTGTGCAGCGCCTCAGCTCTTGCCAGTAGCAAGTTGACGCTGTGCTGTTCGGTGATTAGGCGTGCATCAGCAATCGTGAGGTAGTACGCCGCCACCTTGGGTGCTGCGTCTTGTCCCAAGCGGTCAACAAGCTGCCCAAGCTGTCCTGCAGTGCGTGCGTTCCAGACTGGCCACACGTTGTAGCGCTTACGGAATGCAAAAGCGTAATTAGCCCATACGCGATAAGTTTTTGCTTTTGGATCTTTGGGACCTGGCATGTCAGCTGGAATTTCGACCTTGGGCTGTTGCTGAGAAACCTCACCGGCAAGAACTAACTCACCAACGGTGTCCGCGGTCGCGTCAGCGGCCTCGGTCGCCAAAGGCTCTGTAATCTCTGCTGTAGTCTCTGTAGTAATCTCTGTTGTAGTCTCTGTAAGAAGAGGCGAATTTGCACCCATCGAAGAGGCGGAATTGCACTCATCGATGGGGCGAATTTGCACTGTTCGATCAGGCGAATTTGCACCCTTCGAAGAGGCGATTTCGCTTTCTCGAAGAGGCGGATTCGCCTGATCGTTGATTTCAGTGACCTTCAGCGATTCATGGCTGTAATTTATGGCGTAGTAATTTGTTCTGATGTGCTCTGATTTTCTTAGCTGGTCAATCAGTAGTACGCCCTGACTTTTAAGAGATGAAAAAACACGTTTAATCTGATCTCGTGACCAAAATGGAAACTGCTCTATCCACTCCTCGTGAGTGTTATAGATCCACCGCCTATTGTCGTGATCAACACCAGAACTTCCACGCTGAATCCAGTAGTGAACCTGCTGAAGAATGATTGCCTCATTTAGCCCAATACGCTTTGCAAGTGCCGGATTTACAACAAGCGGGGCTTGCACGAAAAGCATGGTCATACACTTAGCCTCCGCTTGATAATCTGTTTGCCTTGCCTCATAACCACCTCGCTGTACACATAAACAGCACCAATAAGCGACTTAATCCCTTTGCACGATCCGGATAGTCTGGGAGCCATGCAGAGGTGGGAGTGATCAGGCGACAAGCTCTGGCCAGATGACAAACCAATCATCAGGACGAAGCTGCTTTCGGCTTATTTTTCCACCTGTAATCATCTCGATCCTTGAAGCGAGTTCCGCTGATGCTTTTTTATTTCCGTAACCAATTTGGCGTAAATACCCTGCGCTCGTCTTTGTTTCGGAAACCTCTTTGTCGCCTGCGGTCTTCAGCCAAGCGAGCAGTTCTTCGTGTCTCTTACTCATAAGTTCTCCTTTGCATACGAATAATTATTACCCAAAGGTAATGCTTAATCAATACCGGACGGTTATTTACTTTTAGGTAACAGAATCAGATGATGAAATTATGGATATTCGTGAAGTGCGTAGACGCAACCTTGGTATTTTGATGGACCGTGAATTTGGAAAGATTCGCGGAGCACAATCGCGCCTAGCTGAAAAGCTGGATAAGCCGCAAAACTTCATTTCTCGATGTCTTGCTGACCCCGAAAAAAGTGGCTCAAAGACAATCGGCGAGGATTTCGCAAGAGAGATCGAAGATGCTTTCGGGCTGGAGCGATACGCGCTCGATGGAAAGATGGACTTCTTGTCCGGCGAGTCCATTGCCGAACACAGGCCCGACAATGTAATTACAGCTGTCTTCTCTAAAAAGGCTGCAGATGGTGAGATTGCGATACCGCAATTTGATGTGCGCGCAGCTATGGGTAGCGGCCAGCTGCCAAACGATTACGTAGAAATAATCCGACACGTCACGATGCACAAGTCGCATCTAGACCTGCTTGGTATCACTTACACCAGCGCCGCAAACCTTGCCATTATCACTGGTTGGGGTCAGAGCATGGCCGGCACTATCAATCACGGCGAGCCCGTATTCGTTGATCGAGGCATCACTCAATTTGTGGGGGATGGGGTCTACGTTTTTACATGGGACGATCTGGTATACATCAAGCGCGTACAGAAAGTCAGTAAAACCCACTTTAAGGTTATTTCGGACAACCGAGAGCACGATCCTTTCGAGGTGTTGATTGAGGATGTAGCTTTTCACGCTCAGGCTCTACTGGCTTGGAATGCAAAAAAGCTATAACGACAGAACCAAAAACGCCCACCATATAAAAGAGAAGACGTTCGCCCTATCATTGATAAGCAATGCTTAGCTAAGGTAAATCATGCACTTTAAATGGGTACTCTAGTGGTCAACGGTGCGCAAGAAGCGCGGACTTGGCGTGATCTAACAGCAGCCATGTTCAGCTCTAAAAAAAAACGGAGTGCAGCTTCATGAATATGCCAAATACCTATTACGTATACTCACTTAAAGACCCTCGCGAAAAACCAGCAAGACTGTTCTATATAGGCAAAGGTACTGGTAGTCGTTCAACTGATCACCTAAAAAAAATTGATAACACTCGAAAAGGTCAATTTATCCAAAATATTTTGGATAGCGGCCACACGCCTATCATCTCAACATTAGTTAAAAATTTAACAGAAGAACAAGCTCTCAATATTGAGCTCGAGCTTATCAGTAGCATGGGAACCATTGATAATGGGGGTTCTCTCTACAACTCAGTAATCCCTAAGTCAATTAAACGTAAAGTTGACGATAAAGTCATAGTGCCCATAGGTGCATTAGAAAAAGCACAGTTAGGATTACAGCTTTTAAAAGATTCAATTATCTCCTTATCAGAAGAGAACTTGGCTGGAGTCACAAACTCAGACTGTGCTCACTACTTAGGTCTACAATCAGATAACGAAGGCAACCAACAAGACTACCTTACGTACAGCATTCTAGGGATTCTGATCAAAGAAGGCACCCTTGAAAGCTTTAAATCTGGTACCCGTAGAAAATACAGAAAATTATGAGCTTTATATGTGATTGTACTAAAGCCTGAGCAGCTCAAATTAATTAGGAGATAAAAATAAATGGAAGACAACATACCATTGATTAAACCGTTTAGAGCAAATGCCCACCTTCTAAAGCTTCTTGGGGATGAGCTAATTGGAGATGATAGATTAGCAGTTTTTGAGCTAGTAAAAAATGCTTATGACGCAAATGCTACAAGTGTTGATGTCACACTAAACCTACATAATGAAAGCCCAAATATTATTATCTGGGATCATGAAGGTTTTGGCATGACTAAGGATGACATCCTAAACAAATGGATGGAGATCGGCACTAACAGTAAGCGAAGTAAAAACAAAGTCAGGACGCCTGACTTAAATCGTTTACCTCTCGGTGAAAAAGGTGTTGGTCGTCTTGCAGTACACAAGCTTGGGCAGCAGTTAACTATAAACACTCGAGCTAAAAACTCCACTGAATACAAGATTGAAATTAACTGGCCAAGCTTAATAGATGAAGCGAATTATATCGAAGATACCCGTGTAAAAATCACACCTCTTGATAATCCAGAATTTTTCACAAAAGAAGAAACTGGAACACGGATAGAAGTAGGTAAACTAAATAACACTCACTGGACTCGTGGGGATCTAAGGCGCTTAAAACGTCTTTTAACCAGTCTGATCTCCCCTTTCAAAACAGTGTCAGATTTCAGCGTTAATCTGTCTGTACCAGAAAGAGAAAAAGACATTTTCGATATGCTTGAAGCAGAAGATATAGTCGGAAAAGCACTATGGACTTATAACTTCATTATTGATGAGGCAGGTTTGTTCTCCTCAAGCTACTCGTTCAACCCACCGCAAACATTCAAAGAAGTTGCATCTTCAGACATAGAAACAGATAACTCTAGACTGGTACTTTTAGCGCCAAACAAAGAGGAAGAACTCGCCCGCGACATATCCATTCGTGAGTCACTGCTACTCAATAAGGAAGACCTCAAGAATATAGGGGCTATTTCCGGAACTTTTTATATTTTTATGAAAACACCCGCGGTGCTTAACGCAATAGGTTCAGCCCAACTCATAAAAGAATATCTTAAAGAGCAATCTGGAATCAGAGTATATCGTGATGGCATACGTGTATTTAATTATGGTGAGGGAAAAGATGATTGGTTAGGCTTAAACGCAGGCCGAATAAATATGCCCGGACAAAAAATTGATACTGGCATGGTAATTGGGGGTGTTGATTTAAGCTTAGAGAGCAGTGAAGGCCTAAAAGAAAAAACGAATCGTGAAGGCTTTGATGAAAACAATACCTATAAGCGTTTTCGTTGGATTGTAGCAAGTGTTGTTGAAGATTTTCATTTAAAACATAGAAGAGATCGTGAAGCACTAGATGCATACCTCAAAGGTGATGTTAAGGATGCTTCACCTGCCACCACTCGCTTCACTCAGAGTATTCAAGACATAAGGCAAACGATTAAAAAGCACGGTTTAGAACAAGAGATGGATAACAAAGTAAACCAGATCGAATCTGACTATCTTCAAATGAGAGAAGTCACTCTAAGCTCTGGTATTGCTGGCATCAACCTTGCTGTTATTTTTCATGAAGTTGAACGAGGTGTTGAGGATCTGAATGAGTCAATAAGAAGATCTGACGATTACGACACCCTGCGAAAGCGTGCTGAACATTTAGCTGAGTTACTAGAAGGTTTTGCACCATTACTACGCAGAAATGAACAAAAGACTTTTAATATTAAAGCGCTAACTCAAAAAATAGTCACATTAAACCAACACAGATTTGAGCATCACAAAATTGCAATATCTTGCCCCCTAAATAATGATGAGTCTGACACTTTTGAGGTAACAGCACCATTTGGACTACTGCAAGCAACCCTAACAAACTTGATTGATAACGCAATTCATTGGACTAGCTTGAAAGCTGAAAAAGAGAACAGTGAATATATACCTGCGATTCGCATAGACAGTCTCTCAAACTGGTTTACAGAAGGCCCCGCATTAGTCGTAATGGACAACGGTCCCGGCTTTAGCCTAACTCCTGAAGAAGCAATACAGCCATTCAAAACCTCTCGACCAGGCGGAATGGGAGTTGGCCTCTATTATGCTGATAAAGTAATGGAAACTATAGGTGGAAGACTTCAAATATGTGACCCTGAAGACTTAGACCTACCGGAAGCTTATCAAGGAGCTGCTGTAGTAATGATATTTAAAAAGGATAAATAATAATGATAAGTTTGCCAAGCATTGTTCTTATTGATGATAAAAAAGATGATCTAGAAAGCCTTCAAGATAGTTTTATTCAGGCTGGATACCCATGCTTTCCGATTCATTATAAAAAAGATGATCCAGAAAACATCTCAGGTGTTGATCATGTAAACTTATCAATGATAAAACCAAGAATTATCATCACTGACCTTAACCTACAAGAACTTCAAATCGATGCAAAAACTTTAGTTGGCCCAATCGCAGAAGTTCTTAAAAGACTGCCTATAGATGGCCCTTATCTACTTTATTTCTGGTCTAGAAACAAAGAACATGTAGAAAAAGTTATAAATCTAATATTTGAAAGACACAAGGAAATACCTCTTCCTTTATATTATGAGATATTAGATAAGGCTAAATTCAAAACAAATCCAGAAGATCTCAATAAAGAAATAAAAAAAATATTCACAGGCAACCCAATTTTCAATGCCTTATTCAGCTGGGAAAATAGAGTGTCTTCAGCTGCTCAAGCCACTACTGACTCTCTATTTAAACTAGCAAAATCATTAGATCCTGAAAACATTTCTGACTTTCAATTAAAAACAAAGAAAAAGCTTGAAATAATGTTAGCCATTATAGGTAACGAGGCTATCGGGGTAAAAAATGCTCAGGAAGAACCTGGATTAGCAGTTGAGCTGGGACTAGAGCCCGTCTTACGCGACCATATTCAATCAAATTATGAGCGTATTGATAATAATTCCATATGGCATCAAGCAGCAAATAGTATTGGAACTAGATTAGACTCAAAATTTCATAGTGACGTCATAGCTCATCTAAATTCTTTTTATCATGTTGAAGAGCTGAACAATACATCTCCAAAAAACAAACGAGGCAGCTGGATAACATTTAACTCTGCCTATTTAGAGAATTCAATAAATAAGCCTAAAATAGAAAAGAATCTGGGCCGCAGCATAAAAGCACTTTTAAATGAAGAGTTTCTAAACTGCAGGATAGGAACCTCAGAATCAAGAAGCGAAGCGCGCCGCGATACAAAATTAGGTTTCATTGAACTTTCAGCCGAATGCGACCAAGCTCAACGCAAGACGAAACTAAATAGGTATTTATTATCAGCAATGATACCTATTGAGCATGAGCAGTTCACATTTCACGGAACAGAGGGGCGAGATACCGCTCATGCTGGCATTTATCGCCTACCAAAAATCATCGTAGATGGAAAAGAGTACATTATTAAAGTTAGCTTTATGTATCAAGTTGGAGCAATTCCTGACTTTAATAAATGGTTGGGGACGCCGATGTTTAGACTTAAGGATCAGATTTTATCTGACATTAGCTTTAGAGCATCTCAGCATCTAACACGTCCTGGTATCACTCGCTTTGACTGAGTAAGTCCATAACCACATTACCAATTTGCTGTGCCAAATATGGTGGTACAGCATTCCCAACCTGGACATATTGCTGCGTTCTATTTCCTTCAAATAAATAATTATCAGGAAACGTTTGTAAACGTGCAGCTTCGCGCACTGTTAAGCTACGGCACTGCTTTGGATCATAATGAATGAAGTAATGCCCATCTTTTGATATATGGCTGGTCACTGTTGTTGAGCACTTATTAGCTGCTTGGGTACGGAAACGATCAGCGTGCGTCCCCGACTTCCAGTTCTCATGCGCCGGGGCAAGCTCGTCAGGAAAGTCTCTAGATTTAGGGGATGTACCACCACTCAGGTGAGTATATGCTGCACTATATGCATATCGGAGCAAGTCGCTTTCCATATGCCCTCGAGTCTCATGATTTAGTACGCAATTGGGTTCATTTTGGCGATACCAATCTACTAGATGCTCAGGCATGTTAACTGGCGGACTAACTGGTTGCATTGCACTTCTTGACAGCTTTTTAAATGGCATTAAGTCTATATTTTCTAGATCATCAAATAACTCTTTAACTAGCTTTTTAACCATTCTCGCATTGTCTGAAACCACTCCTTCCCATTCTTTAGTATCGTCTTTTCGCTTTGAAAAACCACTGCGTAACTTGGGTAAATCTGCTAATACTTGCTCTACCGTCGTTTTTTTATCTCGCGGAATTAGCGTTCCCGGAACTCCTTGAATATCATAACGAACACCTAGCAAAATAACTCTATGACGTGCTTGAGGAATGCCATAGTCTTCAGATCTGATCAAGAAATCGCTGCTATCTTTATAATTAGGATCACTTAGATCTTCGGCCTCAAGCACTAATGAAAAAATCTTGTATTGTGGGCTAGCGATTTTTGTAATTCTTCCTGGGTTACTCAAGTCCTTTAGAATCTGCGGGAACATTTCTTTCCCATTGACTTTCGCCGAAAGAATTCCCCTTACATTTTCCATGACAAATACGTCTGGCTGGGCAATTGACAGTACTTTTAAGTACTCTTTGTATAAAAAATGTCTGTCATCGTTCTCAGCTTTATAATCCTTGATACCAGCATTTCGTGAACGCCCTGCCAATGAGTAAGCTTGGCAGGGCGGCCCACCTATAACCACTTTAGGCTGCTCTCCATGCGCTTCAACTAACTCCTTAATACGTTTATGGATAAGCTCATTATCTACGCCAAGTGCTTTAGGCTGATATAAGGTTTCTTTCTGAGCTCGCTCAGCTTGCTCAGGGTAGCGCTCAAAAAGCTGTACCCGACTTATCAAGCCTGACAGGTATTCGTTATAACTCGCCACGCCCTCCGCAGAATCTTGAATTTTCCGATAAAAAGCTCTAGTAGTAAGCGTCTTATGAGCAGATGACTCTTTCTCTACAGAAATTCCGATTTTGAAAGGTCTTTTACCCTCACCATCTGTTACTGAAGACACACCCTCCCCTAGGCCGCCCGGCCCAGCAAAAAGGTCGATTACAAGAACTTCACCTGTTTTCATTATTCAGCATCATTGTCAAGTTAAACACCCGGCGATCATACCAGGTAATTAAACATACTCCATTATTTTGTCTAAGAAAGACTTGGCATTCCAAAAAACAACTCTCCTCCCCCTCTTGGCGGCTTTTTATGCCTGCGATTTAGCATTACACCATCCCCCTATCCGCTTTCCGGAAGATGGTAATACTTCAACCGAACAATTATTACCTTTAGGTATTGACTATTAATTTACCTCTCGGTAATAATAGACTCATCAACACAGCAGAACACCGCTGTCACAATCCGGAAGATCGCCGGATAGCTTGAGATCAGCGAAGTGATTTCCCTGCCTCGCAATGGTTTGTCCAGCGAGATCGACAGGTTCCAAAGTTCTTTAGAAGTATTTCCTATGGCGATTCATTACCGAGTCGCCATTAAAAATACTAACGGCGCTTACCAAGGCTTGGTGCGCCACCTGAAAATATTTTGATACTAGAATATTCAGTAAAGGAAGGCTGTGAATTATTACCAATCTGAAGCTGCGCGTCTCTCCCTGAGCAGCGCAAGCATGTTTTTTTAATTAACTGCTGCTCTGTTTCAGCTTCATGCTTCTTCTCACATACAACGCAAAAGAACTCCAGCGCCTCTAAGGATGAGCGCTTACTTACCGCATCATGCATATTTTTAAACGCTAGCCTCTGCTCTTTTGTTGGTCCTTTATTTTTCTTCTTATCCGCCGGCTTAGTTTTCTCACTTAACGTTTTTGCAGTCGCCGCCTTCCTAAGAAGAGCAGCTTCCGCTTTCTTTTTACGCTTGAGATCCAGTAGTTCGCTGAAAGCGGAACCTATTCGGATCGCCTCAAAGTGATCTTTTAAGCGCTGCGTGATGGGGTCTAACTGCATCTCAGGGCCGGTCATTTGAGCGTTCCTCAAGCAGCCTAATCGGCTGAGTTTTTGTAAGAAAACAACTCTAGCCCAAAGTGCCTAACCTAGGTAGTGGTTATCGGCCCCAGGTGGCGTAAGTAACAGCGGAATTGTAGTTTCCTGAAGCGCATTGCACGCGAACTAACGCACTTACACGCAGTGCGCTTTGGGAAGCGTAAAAAGGAGGTGCCTATGCAAATTGGCAACTGGAAGGCGACAGAGAATCATGAGCGCCTTTCACCGAGAGAACTTGAGGCAATGCTATATGCAGCTAACGATCTCTCGATAAAAGAGATTGCGCGAGAAATGAATATTGAGCCAACCACCGTAAGGGCTAGGCTCGATAATGCACGGTTCAAACTAGGTATGCAGAAGACTTTGCGTGGGTTGTGTATGGAAGCATTTAAGCGCGGCATCATCGTACCGCTCTCGCTAACACTGGCTATCGCATTATCGGCGATACCAAACGTTGATTACTTTCGAGGCAATACGGACACCAGCTCAACTAAAACCGTGCTCAGGTACTCAAAAAAGCCTCGATTCAAGCTAAAAAGCAGCAAATAAAAAATCACAGACTAAACTCAATACTACAGCAAAGGAAAAGGAGAAAATCATGCTGATTCTTACAAGACGTATCGGAGAGACATTAATGATTGGTGACAATGTGACAGTCACCGTGCTTGAAACAAAAGGCGGTCAAGTCCGCATAGGCATTGATGCCCCCAAGGAAGTATCGGTACACCGCGAAGAGATTTATAAGCGGATCCAAGCAGAAAAAAACGAGTAACACCCCTTCCCGATGCAAGCGGCACGCCCAGTGCCGTTTTCTTACTCTAAAAATTCAAAAGCAATTATCTACTGTGCAGGAGCTGCGTGGGCGTTCGCCATCACGAAGATGCTCAATATGTTAGCGATAGCCATCCCTGTCAGCTTGCCTCACGGCCAAGCAGCGCATATTGATACGAGTAAACGCCAAGCTAGGGTTTGATATCCCCATATGCATGTAGTCGCGCATGTAGCGAAAGAGCGAACGAGTTGCTGGCGTTACCAGCTAACACTTTTACGCATTAGATTGGCTGCTAGCCGCGCACTGCTTATCCGAAGCTATGCCCAGCAAGGACTCGGAAACCTAAATAGCAGCCAATCTAATGCAGTAACGGTAAGCATGGCGCGGCATTGGAATGATTCCGCTCTCTTGGTCCCCGCATTCATGTTGACCATGCGCTAAAGAATGCCTGTATTCGACTTGCCGGCGTAAGCGGCAATATCTCATTAAGCGTCAATAGCTCAGATGGATAGAGCACTGGTCTTCTAAGCCGGTGGTCGCTGGTTCGAGTCCAGCTTGACGCGCCAAATTAGCCTGCCTTGGCTAATACCGCAGAGCGCACCTGCAATTACTCCAAGTAATGCCCATTCAACCGGTCCCGCAGCATCGGCGTGCGCTGCTGCCTTAATTTTGAAAAGAAGGAGTTTTCCCATGCCACATCAAACAGTTGAAGTTGTTGCAAAGAATCGTGCGGCGCTCGAAGCGCTGGCGGCACGCCTTGGCCTTGGCAGCCCTATCAAGCTGTATATCTCAAGCAAGTTATGGGTAGCAACGTTCCTGAGCAAAGAAGAACAGGAGCGAATGGACACTGAGCATCATTTAAAGATGCTTGGCTATTAAGCCCGTCACTCTACGCCGTCACGAACTAAAAGGAATGTAATGATGAAGACCAATGCCCAGCGTATGTCCGCTGCCCAGTTTCATTATGACAATTTGCACGAAGAAGATTTTAACCCGGTGTCGGCTGTTGATCAGTTTTTGGAAAGCACAGAGGGCTCAAACTGGCTGCACGGCCAAGCCGTAGCGCTGGCAGCGGGATTTGATAGCGACTTTATTACTCAGTCCCAGTTTCGTGCGCACATTAGCGAGCATCTTTCATGCCTTGAGTGGGACGAAGACCAAGATAGTGCGCAAATTGATCTGATTATCATGGCTTGCAACGGAGCAAGCGGCGCCCAAACAGTCGCCAAGCGTCTTGTAGGCGCCGACGGACTGGAAGGCTTAGCCAAAGATCTACTAATCATCAGCGGCGCTATTGAGCTGCATTTAACGCTCTAATCTGCAACAACCAACTTTTAAATCATTTTTAGCAATCGCAAGTTGCGATGGCTTGCATTTGCGTGGAGAAAAACATGAATGCTTTAACAGAACAAAAGCCAGGCTTCAGCCTGGCGCCGCAATCACTTGATGAAGCAATCCGGTTTGCTGAGATTTTATCGAAGTCTGACATTGTGCCCAAAGACTTCAAGGGCAGCCCTGGCAATATCCTAGTTGCTATCCAGTGGGGCTTGGAGCTTGGCTTGCAGCCAATGCAGGCCATGCAAAACATCGCCGTAATCAATGGCCGCCCTTCCCTTTGGGGTGATGCTGTGATCGGTATTGTTCGCGGCTCTTCGCTCTGCGAATACATCTATGAAAACGATGACGGTGAGACTGCAACTTGCCGAGTAAAGCGCCGCGGCGAAGAAGAGCAAGTTCGCACATTTAGCATGACCGACGCCAAAGCAGCTGGCTTGTCTGGTAAGCAAGGGCCTTGGTCTCAGTACCCAAAACGTATGCGTCAAATGCGCGCCCGAGCTTTTGCTCTACGTGACGTATTCCCAGATGTATTGCGCGGTATGCCAGTCGCTGAAGAGTTAATGGATTTACCCGCTAAAGATATGGGTGACGTTAAGCGCTCGCAAACATCAGCGCATGCAGTTGAGCGCCTAGCATCACTTCCAGCCTACTCAGATGAAAGCCTTTTAATAAACCTGCCCAAATGGGAAGCCGCTGTTGCAGGCGAAAAAACCACGCCTGAACGCATTATCTCAATGATCGAATCAAAGCACACGCTTAGTAATGCACAGCGCGAAACAATCTTAAATATTAATGCAGAGCTAGCCATCGAGGAGCAAGCCCATGAAAATTCATAATGTAGCTCAAGGATCTCCGGAGTGGTTGGCTTTGAGAGCTGAGTACTTCACAGCTTCCGAAGCGCCTGCAATGATGGGGTGCTCGAAGTACCAGACGCGCACTGAGTTGTTAGCACAAAAGAAAACTGGGCTTGCTCCTGAGATTGATGAGTTTACTCAAAAGAACTTTGACCGAGGCCATGCTACCGAAGCTCTGGCGCGCCCAATCATTGAATCAATTATTGGCGAAGAACTGTATCCAGTTGTAGGCACTAAAGACCAGTACCTAGCCAGCATGGACGGCATGAGCATGCTCGGTGATGTTATCTTTGAGCACAAACTTTGGAATGCTGAGCTTGTTGAGCAGGTTAAAACTGGCGATCTTTCCCCAGCTTATTATTGGCAGCTTGAGCAGCAGCTGCTTGTTAGTGGTGCTCAGTATGTGATTTTCGTGTGCTCCGATGGCACAGAAGAAAACATGGTGCGCATGGATTACCATCCTGTACCTGGTCGCGCCGAACAGCTAATTGCAGGCTGGAAACAGTTTGAACAAGACCTTGTTGATTTTGAAGCACCTAAGCCTAAGCAGATTGATGCTACAGGTCGAGCGCCTGAGTCACTACCAGCTTTGCTAATCGAAGTTACTGGCATGGTAACTAACAGCAATTTAGCGGCATTCAAATCTCACGCTTTGAGCGTAATAGGCTCAATCAATCGCGACCTAGTAACAGATCAAGACTTTGCAGATGCAGAGCAAACCGTCAAATGGTGCAAGGAAGTTGAAAGTCGTCTTCAAGCTGCTAAGCAGCACGCACTGAGCCAGACGGCTAGCATCGAAGAATTATTCCGCACCCTAGATGATATTAGCGAGGAAACGCGCAATACCCGCCTAAACCTCGACAAGCTGGTTAAGGCAATGAAAGAGAATCGTCGCGCAGAGATTCTTAACAATGCTGCCGCTGCGTTAAATGATCATGTTGCGGCAATCAATAAGCGTCTTGGATCGTTTCAAATACCAAGCTTCCGTGCTGATTTTGCAGGTGCAATGAAAGGTAAGCGCACTATCGCAAGCCTGCAGGATGCAGCAGATTCTGAGCTTGCTCGCGCCAAAATTGAGATCAATGCGCAGGCAGAGATCATCAGCACAAACATTGCCAGTTATAAAGAGCTTGCCTCCGGTTTTGAGTTTCTGTTTTCAGACATACAAGGCTTTATCAGCAAATCGAATGATGATTTTTGTTCATTGGTTAGATTGCGCATTTCTGACCACAAGGCGACAGAGGAAAAGCGCATCGAAGCTGAGCGCTTGCGTATTCGCGCTGAAGAACAAGCAAAGGCTGAGCGTGATGCTGAGGGCAAAAAACAAAAACTTGCAGAGGAAAATGCTCGCGCCAAGCCCGCCGCTGAAGTGAAACATGAAACTTTTGCAGAGCAAGCGTCAGCTCAAGATCTAGCAGTGACAGCCAATGCCGCGCCTGAGCTCATCACAATCACAAAAGCAGAGTACAGGGAGCTGCTTGACGCTTTAGCAAAGCTAACAGCGCTTGAAAATGCAGGTGTTGATAATTGGTCTGGATATTCATACGCCATGAGCCTGCTCGAAGCTGCTTAGGAGGTTGCTATGTTTGACCATCTAACTATCACAGACAACTGGAACGGCGAAGGACTGCCGCCGGTTGGTGAGCGTGTAGGTAACAATCAGCTTAACGCTGCTGGAGTCTACGAGCCTGCCGTCATAGTCGCTCACGCTCCACACCGTGGTGAGCTGATCGCGGTATTCGTGCTTGAAGATAAAAGCGATTGGTCATGGTCCAGCTTTGGCCTAGATGATGGTGACCAACAAGCCTTCATCCCCTGGGTATCAGTTTCACAGGAAAGGCTCAGTGCATAACTTAATCCTGTTTTTAGCATGCGTCTGGCTAGCAGGCTGGGCGCTAATTATCGGAGTCGTAACCTCTTCAATTACGACCTAGGAGCTAATAAATGCCGGCATGTATATCAGTCAATACGACAGAAATTATAATGCGCAACTCAGTTCGCAATGAACTGAAAAACAAAACTGCAGAGTTTTTGAAATCGAACTCAATTACTGTTTTAGAAACTCGCACAGCGCCCCGTCCGGAGCGACCCGCTTATAACTCTGCAATCAGTGTGTCGCCAGCAAAGGCTAAGCAAGTAAGCGTTGCTCGTGAAGAGCTGGCCACTCTGGTTCGCGAGCTAGCAACGGTGCAGTTAATGGGCCTTGAAATTAAAAGGTCCGCAACTGAAATAGCAAAAGTAATGCGCTGCCGCGGCTATAAAATGCGGGCTCCGTCAGTTATCCGGATTGCTGAAAGCATTGGCATTGCGCTGGCTGCATAAACAAAGAGGAAATCAATATGGCACGCGGAATAAATAAAGTGATTTTGATTGGTAACGTCGGTGGTGACCCTGAAGTACGTTACATGCCTAACGGAAACGCAGTTACAAACTTAACACTAGCCACCAGTGATAGCTGGAAAGATAAACAGTCCGGCCAGATCCAAGAACGTACTGAATGGCATCGCGTTTCTCTTTTTGGGAAGATCGCGGAAATTGCTGGGCAGTACCTTGTTAAAGGCTCAAAGATTTATATCGAGGGCCGGTTGCAAACCCGCGAATGGGAAAAAGACGGTGTGAAGCGCTACACAACCGAGGTCATCGTAGATATGGGCGGCACTATGCAAATGCTAGATAGTCGTGCCGATGGACAAAGTGATAAGCCTGCACAGTCACAGCAGCGGCCACAGCAGCGCCCTACCCCAACGGCTAACACCCAAGCAAGTGTGCAGCCAGAGCCTAATTACGACAGCTTTGATGATGATATCCCTTTTGATAATCCATACCGAGGTAAGCGAGCACTTCTTATTTAAGGTATAGCAATGAAACCCAAAACAGCGGCTGAGCGCATGCGTGAAAAGCGTGCGCGTGACAAGCTACGTGAAGAAGAGCGGCTGGCGGTTCTGCTGGCAAAAACTATAAAGCTGCAGGTATACCAAGGCACGAACGAGATTCTTGATCGACTCTTGATTGAAACAGGCATCGATGAGCCGCAGGACCTTATCACCCGGCTTATTCATGGCGCAAAGCTCTTAACGCCAGAACAGAAACAAGAAATGTTTTCTTAATGAGGCGATGCATGACCAAGCAAGAGCAGCAAATCGACAGCATCGAGGCGCGCTTAAAATAATTAAACTATTTTGCGTTACGGTGAAAGTAATGAGCAAGAAAATATTTGTTGTGATTCTAAAGAGCGGTCGCAAGCACACAGCAGTCCGCGACAAGATCATCGTAAAAGCAGAAAACGAACAGGCTGCTATTTCATCAGCAAAAGCTATCAGCGTCCGAGTAAAAGGCAAATGCATAGCTATTGCTTGCGAGGCTGACCCGGTTACAGATCTTGGTTGTTTAACCAGATCGCAAGTCGCTGAGATGCATGCGCAAATCAGACGGGAAATCTTGGAAAGAAGCGAGCGCATCAGGATCGGCTTCTAATGACTAAAGCCATGTGGATTGTTTGCTTGCCATGCGGTAAGCG